>ERZ1026888.5-NODE-5-length-163127-cov-40.683152_pt1 | contig 163127 bp, 136 predicted proteins | sample MGYA00380174_ERZ1026888 | MGnify/ENA primary metagenome ERZ1026888 (study PRJEB33269, sample SAMEA4719810) | human gut metagenome | biome: human-associated habitat; feature: organic feature; material: feces | place: Cameroon | collected 2013-10 ...
CGCACCCTTGGTAAGGGTGAGGTCCCGAGTTCGATTCTCGGTATCAGCACCAGCGGATCATTACTAGTTAACCTCTGTTCATCGGAGGTTTTTTTATATCTATACATTTCTACTTTTTTTCAGCATTTGCTTATTCATGCTATGTGTCTGTTTCTAAGCTTTGTGTAGTACTCGTTATTACAACCATTCACAAAAATCTGATTTTTTACTCAGTTTTTTGATTTTAATGATGTTTAAAATCTCTTTTAACCTTATAGAGATCTTGAAAAGTTCTTTTTGTAGTTAAAAAAGAGCTCCTCATAAGAGGAGCTTTTGAAGTTATATAATGGAGTGTATTGTTATATTATTGATTGTTCTTCGACAGGAATGCCTTTAGCTACAAAGCCTTTGATGGTTTCTTCATCCGGATCTTCCATATAATCTATTCTTTCAAAGTCTGATAATTTAATGTCACCATGGAACTGAAGCTCGAAGAATCTTAATAGAGGGTTCTTACAACCTAATAATTCATCGATGTTGTAGAAGTTTTGCTTATTGATGGTTCCATCTTTAATTTTGTCAGCTATGAACAGATAGTTCTTGATGTTACCAGGACCATATGGAGCAGCATCTTTTCCAGATGCTAAGTGTGTGGCTACACCAAAGATACATGTTGCTTTTGGATCGGTGAGCAATGTAGGAATTAGATACGCAAAGCTCATGAAATCTAATGAGGTACCGATTGTCAGAGTGGTTCTGTCAAAGAGGTTATCTTTCTTTAATTTAATGGTGGCATCTCCATACTGATATGTCATGTCATAAGTCATAAGCATATTGATCTTAGGATCTGGAGATGAGAGATAACCAAAGCGAGGGTAGTCTGGCTTGGTAAGCTCATTTTGGCTACATCCAAACATAAACTCAGTACTCTTAATTCTGGCAGCAGGTCCACCGCCACTTGCTGTTTTTCCAGCTTGCACAGCGTTTTTGAGGTATCCACACTCTAAGATTAAAGGTAAGACCTTAGTAGGTACCTTGATGTAAAAATCACCTTCAGCGATGATCTGCTTTAAAAAGTCCTCAATAACTAATGCTGATTCTTTAAAACCTGGTATTTGCATCAAGACTGAGTAGTAGTTGTTCTGATAATTTTTGAAATTTTTAAGGCAAGGAAGTGTCATATTATTCCTATTTCTTATTTTGTTATTTAACTTTAATCAGTATAACAGCCTTAATTGGAAGCAGAGGTTTATTACTCACAAAATTTGCAATTTCTAAGTAAGTTTGGTGAAAAATTTTTTTGAAAAAAATTGTAGCCCACAGAACATGAGCTACGAAAAGCATTTATCTAAACTTAAGAGTACTAGTTATTGTGAATTCTTAATATCCTCACGGGCTTTATTAGCTCCTTTTACAAGAGCTTCTTTGATGCTGCCTTTGGTGGTCATTGCTTCATATAAAGCATTGTTCATAGGCTCCCAAATCTTTGCCATCTCTGGAATTGATGGAGTAGGCTCAGCATGTAGCGCTTGAATAGCGACAGCACTTGCAAAGTCGTCATTCAAAATCAAAGGATTGTGCATAATTGATTTTAATGGAGGGATCTCATGAATGTTCTCATAACGCTTTAATGCAAATTTATCCTGATTGATAAAGCGTAAGAATTTTTCAGCTAAAGCTACATCTTTTGCATTACGTGTAACCGCATAGCCACGATAACCTAAGAAAGGTTGTGCATACTTGCCATTTGGAAATTTTGGCAGAGGCGCCACACCATAGTTAAGACCAGATTTAGCATAATCATCAAGTGCCCATGGACCTGTGATAACAGCTGCAACCTGCCCTGTAACAAAAAGCTTGTCAATTTCGGCAAAACCATCATCGCCAAAGATTGATGAAGGTGCGGTGTTGTCGATGAATTTACGTAAATACTCAGCGCCCCGTACAGCACCTTCATTGTCTAAACCAATATCATTAGGATCGAGTGTACCATCAGCCTTTTGCTTGAAGCAGTAGCCTCCAAAGCCACTTAAAAAGCCATAGGCGTAATAGATGGTGTCCCACTTTGAGATAATGCCATACTTTCCCTGAGATCTAATCTCTTTAGCAAAGTTATAGTAGTCTTCCATAAACTCAAATGGGTATTTTAAGAGATCCTGATTGTAGTAGATAACCATAGTCTCTACAGAACGAGGGCAGGCGTAGATCTCATCATTGTAGGTAAAAGATTTAATTCCAGATAAAAGATATCTGTCTTTATCCTCTTGCATAAATGAAATTGGTCTTATGATTTTGTTTTTAGCAGCATCTCCCATTCTGTCAGCAGGTAACATCACGATATCAGGTAGAGGTACTGCTTTGTTTTCTTCAGCATCTAACATGACATTGATGTGATTTACATAAGGGGATTCTGTGATATTAACTGTGCAGCCTGTTTCCTCTTCAAAAGTCTCAACTGCTTCTTTAATTCCAGTACCTTTGTTTTCATCTTCCCAAACTTCAAGCGAACAGTTTGCATAAGCTACACTGTAGCTTAAAGCGGAGAGCAGTGTTGAACTTAACACCAAGGATAATAATGATTTTTTCATAGTTAGTTTATGTTTGTTTTTGTAAAGTTAAAAAAAACGGTGTCTGAGGCAGCTATTTCATAAAGTAGCAGGGTGTAGAGCTACTTAACAATCTAACTTTTCAAACACCGTAAGGTCAGCAATGGAAACTGTTTATATCTACAGTTTTCTAGTTAATTTTTCTTATTTTTTGTGCTTTAAAACCAGGCTGCCATAAGGTTCTAAAGTTACCTGTCCTGATACAGACTTGTCATTTAACATGTCATGGTATTCTAAAGTAAGGTTTACTGTCTGCTCTATTGTTGAGTAGTTACCTAAGAATACATATTCAAACTCATCGTTGTGCCTTGTGTGACATGAAACATCAAATGGTAAAGTCTCAAAAGGTCCGTGAATATCATTCTCTTTGAGAATTGAACTTACCAGAGCATCAATAAATGACTCTTCAGGGCGGGTTGCTACATAGTAAGCTTTACCTTTACCGTAATTATTTACAGTAGCAGCTGCCATGCCTTTAAAGAAATCACTGTCATACTCGGCTAAGACCTTAGCGTCTTTAGTATGAATCAGAGCACACAGATGAGTTGCACTAAAGCATCTGTTAAAGCCGGTACAATCACAGACACTCTTTACCTGTACTGACTCATCGTCACCAAGACACTCAATTTCCTCATCCCAAATACCTAAAACGTCTTTTAGAGGTCCTGGGAAACCACCTAAGAAGCACAGATCAGTGTCATCAACAATGCCAGACCAGAAGGTTGAAACATAGTGACCGCCGTTCTTTACAAACTCTTCAACACGCTTAGCGTAATCACCACGGATCATATAGGTCATAGGTGCGATTACTACCTTGTATTTATCCAATAGACAGGTCTCATCGATAACATCGACGTTGATACCTTTCTTCCATAAAGCTTTGTAGTAATCTAAACAAACCTCAAGGTATTTCTTGCCACAGTTGCGAGGTCCCTGAGCATCATCAATGGCCCAACGGTTTACAGTATCAAAGACGATAGCAACTTTTGCATCTACTCTAGAGCCTGCAATTTCGCCTAGCTTTTCTAGCTTTGCGCCTAACTCACATTCCTCGTGTCCTGCTCGAGTGTCTAAGTGACCTACATGATCTACAAAAGCACCATGGAACTTTTCACTTGAACCACGGCTCTTACGCCACTGGAAATATTGAATATTATCAGCACCATGAGCCATAGCCTGCAATGATCCTAAAGTATTCATATTAGGCTTTTTAAGCTTAGATAGTCCTCTCCAGTTAGTGCATGTAGGAGTCTCCTCCATCAGCACAAATGGCTTGCCACCTTTTAATGATCTCATCAGATCATGGTTCATAGCTGTATAGACAGGGATCTTTTCCTCATCCTTATATACATGCCACTCAGGGTAGCTGTCCCATGAAATGAAATCTAGGATCTTTGAGAACTCAAAATAGTCATAGTCATAGAAGAATTCCATGAAATTGGTAGTTACAGGTAATGCTGGATTTACAGCTTTTACAGTATCAATTTCATGCTTGCAGAAGTCCATGCACAGCTCGGTATTAAATCTCTTCCAGTCAAGATTTAAAGCATGTACTGCATTCTCACCTATTGATGAAGGAGACTCAATTTCATCCCATGATGAATAGGTATGGCTCCAGAAAGTTGACCAGTATGCTTTATTTAAATTATCTAAAGTCTTATATTTTTGCTTTAACCACTCTCTAAAGCGCTTTTGACAGTACTCACAGTGACATGATCCTGAGAACTCATTAGAGATATGCCAGCCTAATACAGCAGGGTGATGTGAGTAGCGCTCAGCTAGTGCGGTGTCAATCTTTCTTACCATCTCACGGTATACTGGAGATGATGAGCAATGATTGTGACGACCGCCATGCAGAGCTCTTACACGATTGTCCCAAACTCTTAAGACCTCTGGGTATTTTTTAGACATCCAGCCTGGGCGTGCACCACTTGGTGTTGCTAAAAATACCTTAACGCCGATACTGTTTAGGTTATCAAGAACCTTATCTAACCACTCAAAATTGTATACACCTTCCTGTGGCTCTAGCTTTGCCCATGAAAAGATGCCAACAGACATAATTGAACAGTGAGCCTGTTTCATAAGCTCTAAATCTTTTTCTAAGATCTCAGGAGAGTCTAACCATTGCTCTGGGTTATAGTCAGCTCCGTAGAAGATCTTTTGCTGTCCAAATAAAGGTTTAAAAGACATAGTTATAATTCCGTTTTGCTAATCGTTAAATACTTTTACAGACTCAAGAACTTTGCCGTCCTTATCAAATAAAGCCTGATTCTCACGAGCATTACCTACAGTGCAGCTTGCATCGCAGCTAATGTATTTAAATGAAGCAGGAGTTCCCCAGGAGATCTCTTTACCCTTAACTGTCTTCCAGGTTGTACCCCAGTAGAAGAAACCAGTGCCACCTGCTTTGTTGATACCTTCTAGAAGATCTTTTAAGTATGAGTACTGACCCTGTACTGAAGCTTCATAGCCAGAGGTCTTAGCATCTTTTTCTGAGAAGTCATTTGCTAAGTTGTCTTCACTTACCAAGGTATATGGATAGCTGCCTTCAACTACCTGAACTTCTTTTCCGTAAGTCTCACGAACCCACTTGATGTTGTCCTCAAGTGCCTGAATGCCGCCATCCCACCAGGTGTACATTGACATACCGATTACATCAAATGGAACATTGCGCTTGGTGATTTCGCCAAACCACCACTTATACATGTTCTGATCAGGTCCCTTTGCTAGGTGTAACATAACCTTACACTCAGAGTCACCTTTAGCTTCATTAAAGCCTTTGATAGCTGATTTTAAAAGCTCTGCTAATCGGTCAAACTCGTGACCGTCGCCACCCCAGCTCTTGCCTTCAGGCCATAGGATACCTGAGTTAATCTCATTACCTATCTGAACCATATCAGGCATTACACCTTCTTTTTTGAAGGTAGTGATGGTGTTTTTAGTGTATTTGTAGATAGCTTTGTTTAGCTCTGCAAAAGATAGTTTCTCCCAAGCTTTAGGTTTTAACTGTTTGCCAGGATCTGTCCAAAAATCTGAATAGTGGAAGTCTAATAAGAACTTAACCCCTAAAGCTTTAATTCTCTTAGCTAAGGCTAAAGTGGTCTTTAAATCATTATGACCTGCGCCATAGGTTTTACCGTCTTTATCCTGTGGATCAACCCAGAGGCGTACACGCATATAGTTGATGCCGTTGTTCTTTAAAATGGTAAGAGCATCAGCTTCATTGCCGTTAGCATCAAAGTACTTAAAACCGTTCTCTTCCATTTCAGCTAACTCTGAAACATCAGCACCTTTTACAAATGATGATGGTAGATTTGCTTTGGTAAATTGTACGTTTTTAGCTACAACTGCTTGATTTGCAGCATTATTATCATTGTCAACTGCATTATTAGAAGCGCAAGCGCCTACCATTGCTGACAGTACAGCTACTGCCAGCACTTTTAATGATTTATTCATGTTTTTTTTCCTAGATTATGTTTGTTGATTAACCTTTAGAACCACCAGCTGTAAGTCCTGATACGAAGAACTTCTGTAACCATAAGAACAGTAGGGCAACTGGTACTGAAATCAGTACGGCACCAGCTGCATAGGTGGTGTAACTTGCACCCATCTTCATGGAAACTAAGTTATACAGACCAATTGGCAGTGTGAACTGATCAGGTGTTCTTAAAATAGTGGTTGATAGAATGAAATCGCCTAATGGGCCTGTAAATGAGAACAGGGCAATTACCGCAATAATTGGCTTTGATAAAGGCATAATGATTTCACAGAAGATTCTGAAGTGACCTGCGCCATCCATTCTTGCAGACTCATCCATATCACGAGGAATAGCATCGATATAGCCTTTCATCAAGTAAGTGTTCATAGGGATCATGCCGCCTACATAGATTAAGACTAAAGCTAAATGTGAGTTTACAAGTCCTAACATCTGTGACAGTACAAAGATAGCAATCAGTGCTGAGAACTGAGGGATCATTTGTAGTAATAGGAACAGAACCAAACCATTCTTACGACCTACGAAACGGAAGCGTGAGAATGAGTAAGCTGTAAAGCTTACAAAGATTAAGGTTAATACCATGGTAAAGAAACTGATCTTCATGGAATTCCAATACCAGGTTACATAATCTACCTGACCATTGAACAGGGCAGCGTAGTGCTCTAATGATATATTCTTAGGAATAATTGAAGAGCTCATTAAGCTGTTACCAGGATTTAGTGATGCACCTACTGTCCATACTAATGGATAGATAATGAGCAAGCTTACAAAACCTATTACAAGCCAGGTTAAACCTAGTCTTATATGAGTCTGACGTTTAATACTGCTTTTAACCATTTTTCTGTTCCTCTTACATCATCTCATCATTCTTGAAAGCACTTGATCTTCTGAACTGCCATAGAGCGATACCTACTACAAAGATTGACAGTAGAATGGTGATTGCAGCTGCTACAGAGTACTGTGAAGAGCTCATGGTTAACTTATAAATCCATGATACTAAGATATCAGTACCACCTGCGTTTGAACCAGGGACAGCAGGACCACCATTGTTGAACAAGTAAATGATGTTGAAGTTGTTAAAGTTAAAGGTGTACTGAGTAATGATAATTGGAGCAATGGAGTACAGCACTAATGGTAGTGTGATTGTACGTAGCTTGGTAAATGAGCTTGCGCCATCCATGGTAGCTGCCTCATACAGATCCTCAGGGATTGCCTGTAGTACGCCTGTGGTCATAGCAAATACAAATGGGAATCCTAACCAAGTCTGCATCATGATTAAAGCAGTTTTAGTCCAGAAAGGATCAGTCATCCAAGCTTTAGGCTCAATGCCAAACATAGGCAGAATTGAATTGTTGATAACACCAAAGCTGTCGTTGAACATACCAGCGAATACTAAGATGGTTACGAAACCAGGTACTGCCCAAGGTAAAATGAAGATGGTTCTTACAATACCTCTAAAGCGCAAGTCTTTCTGGTTTACTAAGATAGCCAGTAACACACCAACTGAGCACTGTAAGGTAGTTGCAAGTACTGTCCAAACCACAGTCCACTGCAATACATCAAAGAAAGTGTTACGCCATAACTTTAAGGAGAAGATGTTCTCAAAGATCTTAAAGCCGACCCAGTGAACTAATTTTGCTGGAGGTGCGTTATAAAGGTTGTAGTTGGTAAATGCAATTGCAAAACCAAAGATAATAGGGAAGATAACTACGAATACTAAAATGATAAAGCCAGGGGCTATCATTAAGTATGGGAAACCGTTATCTAAAAGGTTTTTGTACTGGCGACGAACTGAGTAAAGAGCTTTACCTTCATCTCTTCTCTTACCGCACTCGTAAGCATCATGTAAGGAAACGCCCCAAAGAGCCAGAGCTAAGATCACCATTAAAACGGTGATAATGCCTTCTGCTAGTAAGAAGATTGAGTTATCACGTGGAACCTGTTCACCTAATGTGACTAATCCCCACAGACCGTGAGAAACTAAATCTTTTGAGCAAGAAAAGAAACTTACTAGAAAGATAAAAAAGATAAGACCTTTTACCCACTGACGGTTATAGAACTGACCGCCACCAGGAATAATGCCTAAAATAAGAGCTGTTAATGCATGATGTGTTGCATTGACATTCCCTTTACTAGTATTGACAACTTCCACTTCGACCACCAATTGTTTTATTAAATGTTATAAATTAGTTTGTTGGATTTTTTATAAAGGGCAGATTGCTCTGCCCTTAGGTTAATTATAATTACATGCCAGAGCGGAATGCTTCGATCTGGTTGTGGATATGATCGGTAGCACCCTGCAGAGCAGATTTAACATCCTGCTTACCAGTTACGCTTAACTGTAGTGCTGCATCGATAGGACCCCAAACTTCAGACATCTCAGGAATTGAAGGCATTGGAGTTGCACGAGATGCCTGAGTTGCAATAGCTGAAGCAATTGCGTTGTCCTGAATGATTGGGTCAGCCATAACTTCCTTAATAGGAGGGATCTCCATGGTCTCCTTAAAGCGGATGGCTGCATATTTAGGCTGGTTGATGAAATTGATGAACTTCTCAGCTAAATCATGATCTTTTGCCCATGATGAGATTACATAACCTTTAACACCCATAAATGAGCTCATGTCTTTGCCGTTTGGTAATTTTGGTAGTGGTACTACACCAAAATCAACACCTGCTTTTGTGTATGGATCAACAGCCCATGGTCCATTGATAACAGCAGCTGCTTTCTTTTCAGTAAAGAGTGTATCGATAGCGTTGATACCGTTGTCACCGATGATGCCTGTTGGGAATAAGCCTTCAGTGTAGAACTTTTTGATGTACTCAACACCCTGTACTGCGCCGTCATTTGACAGACCTACATCCTCGGCATCATAATTACCGTCAGCATCGCGCTTGAATACATAAGCACCATATGGAGCTAGAGCACCATAAGCGTAGTAGATTGAGTCAAACTTAGCTAATAGGCCAAAGTAGCCGTCTTTGGTGTGCTCTTTTGAATACTTATAGTACTCATCAAAAGTTTCAAAAGGCTTTTTAATCATTTCTTTGTTGTAGAACATTACAACTGTCTCTACAACTTTAGGTACGCCATAGATCTGACCGTTTGCGGTAAAAGCTGAGACTGCTGAATTGATGTACTTGTCTGCGTTTTCCTGCATTGACTTAACAGGAGTAATTAAATTCTGTACAACAGCAGCGCCTAACTGATCGTGAGGAATAATCATTACATCAGGACCGATACCAGCAGGACCGTCTAAACGTAATTTTTCGAGCTGTTGTATATAAGGCATTTCCTGAATGTTAACTTTTACATCAAACTTTTTTTCGAAGTCTGCAACAGCCTGAGCGATACCTTTAGATTTTTGGATATCCTCCCAAACATTTAACTGTGTCTGAGCTGCAGCTAAGCCTGATGCTAAGGTTAAGCCTAAAGCAAAGGCTAATTTAGATAAGTTAGTCATATAAACTCCTGTATGTGAACGCTACACATTTTTGATCGCTGAGCGTGTGTTTAAATAAGAATAAATTAACAAATAAGTAATTTATGCTTTTTATATAAGGTAGTATGTAAATGAATTAAAATACACAAGATGATGTAATTTACTTGATGAATATCACAAAAATGTACAAAAAATAATCATCAAGTACAAAAGAAATGTATATTATTTATCAAATCATGTTGAACTTATGTATAAAAACATACAAAATCAATGTTACAAAATACACTTTTAAAGTTACATGATGCAGATTTACAATTTTTAAAGCTAGTTATATTAGCTTATAAACAAACAGTTCATCGGAGAGTTATTAGATGGCAAGTATCGAGTTGAGAAATGTAACCAAGGCTTACGGCAAGGTAGTTACTTTAAAGAATATCAATCTGCGTATTGAAGATGGTGAGTTAACTGTCTTCGTAGGTCCTTCAGGTTGTGGTAAATCAACCATGTTAAGAATGATTGCAGGTCTTGAGGAAATTACTGAAGGTGAGCTGTTAATTGATAACGAAGTTGTTAATGATGTAACCCCTGCAGATCGTGGTGTTGCTATGGTGTTCCAGTCCTATGCTCTATATCCACATATGACTGTAGCTGAGAACATGGCTTATTCTTTAAAGATCCATAAGGTGCCAAAGGCTGAGATTGAGCGTGAAGTTCATGAAGTAGCTAAAGCTTTGCAGATTGAGCACTTATTAGACAGAAAGCCAAAGCAGTTATCAGGAGGTCAGAGACAGCGTGTTGCCATCGGTCGTGCCATTGTAAGAAAGCCTAAGGTATTCACTTTCGATGAGCCTTTATCAAATCTTGATGCTGAGTTAAGAGTTGAGATGCGTCTGCATATTGCCAGAATGCACCACGAGATGAAGACCACCATGGTTTATGTTACCCATGATCAGGTTGAAGCTATGACCTTAGCTGACAAGATCGTAGTTATGAACTTTGGTAAGGTTGAGCAGGTCGGTGCTCCTATGGATCTTTACTACAATCCATGCAACAAGTTCGTAGCAGGCTTTATCGGATCTCCTAAGATGAACTTCATCCCTACTACTATTTCTAAGGTAGAACCTGGCTTTGCCCATGTAGCCTTAGACGGTCAGGATGTTAAGATCCCTGCTCTAACTGATGGTGTAAAGGCTGGCGACAAGGTAACAGTTGGTATTCGCCCTGAGTATATCAGTATTGGTGCAATTCAGAAATCACTTGAAGTTATAGGTGGTGAGCCTGGTGTAACTCTAAACTTTGACTCAGATGTTGTAGAGCGTTTAGGCAACAACACTTATGTATACGGTACCTGCTGTGGCCAGGATAACTTTAAGGTAATTCTGCCAGGTGATGTTCATGCACCTGCTCGTCAGAAGACTCAGGTTTCAACTCTAATCAAGAACATTATGCTCTTTAATGAAAAGGATGAGCGTATTTACGCAAACGAGAAGCAGCGACAGAATAACCAGCTTTAGTCCAAGATCCCATAATTATTGAAATTTGTTATTTTTCATCAATTATTCATCATCCTAGTCTGTTTTAAACTCTCGAAGACAGACTAGGTTTTTTTCATTCCAAATTGGTAGTATTTTCTGAATAACTTATTCAGAAAATATTACAGTCTTTGTTTTGTCAATAAAATCTTATTTATTGAATATTAAGATAATTTTTGATAATTGATTGCTATTGCTCATAAAATGTCAAAAAAATATGTGAAAATTGATAAATATTGGGCGATTTATCACAAATTGTGTTAAATCTACTACATTATCTTACTTATTACTTTATACTCATAAGCAATGAAAACGCATACATATCGCAAGGAATGCGCTTTTGTTAAATTATACAAAGATTTTAAACAAACATTTTTAAGATTGTTTAACAACAATCTTAATGAAAACAACAATCAAACAACCTAGGGAAAATCAGTTATGAAATTACTCTCAAAACTATCATTAGTTGTAAGTTCTGTCCTATGTTTAACTACTGCTGTAAATGCTGCTGAACAGATCACCGTTTGGGAAGATCTGCAAAAAGGCAAGGGTATCGAGCAGGCTGCTCAAGACTTTGAAAAAGAGACTGGTGTAAAAGTAAACATCGTCGAGATGCGTTACACCTTGCAGCTAGAAAAAATCCGTTTGGATGGTCCTGCTGGCATCGGTGCTGACGTGATGTTAATTCCAAACGATCAGTTAGGTTCTGCTGTAGTTCAGGGTCTTATCAATCCTATTGATACCAAGTTAACTCCTACTGATGATTATTTGCCTCAGTCTATTGAAGCTTTCACCCAGGATCAGAAATTATATGGTATTCCTAAGGTGATTGAGACTTTAGGTCTTTTCTATAACAAAGACATCATTAAAGAGCCTTTAAAGACCATGGATGACTACTATGCATACTCATCAAAGAGAGTTGCTGAAGGTAAGTTAGGTTTATTGGCTAAGTTTGATGAAATTTATTACGCAATCTCTGCTTTAGAGCCATATGGTGCTTATGTATTTGGTAAAGACAAAACCGGCAACTACAATGCTGAGGATGTAGGCTTTAACAATGATGGTGCAGTACAGGCAACAGAGTACATTTCAAAGTTCTATAAAGATGGTCTGTTCCCTGTAGGTATTATGGGACAGAATGGCTTAAATGCTATTGATTCATTATTCACTGAAGGTAAAGCTGCTGCTGTAATTAACGGCCCTTGGGTTGTTGAGCCTTACCAGAAATCAGGTATTAACTTTGGTGTAGTACCATTACCAAAGATGCCTAATGGTAAGGATATGACCTCATTTATGGGCGTTCGTGGCTATGTAATTTCACATTGGACTAAGAACCAGGAATTAGCTCAGAAGTTCATTAACTTTGCCAATCAGCCTAAGTATGCAAAGATCCGCTTTGAAACTACTACAGAGATCCCACCATTAGTATCTGTATTAAATGATCCTATTATTAAGAATAATGAGATTGCTTCAGCTTTTGCAGAGCAGGCTTTAAGATCATACCCAATGCCTTCAATTCCTGAGATGGCAGAGGTTTGGGTGCCTATGGATTCAAGCTTGCAACTGTGCTTAGTAGGCAAGCAGGATGTTAAATCAGCATTAGATGATGCTGTAAAGTTAATCAATCAGCAGATTGAAGCTTTCAGATCACAGATGTAGTATTGATGACATCGGCATTTTTGAGATGTTTTGCTGATGTCTAATTAAGTTCTTCTCCAAAAAATAAAGCTATGGATTTATCTCCATAGCTTTTGATATTTCTGAGGATCAAATAGTAAAGCTATAAGTCTTTTCTTCTACTGCTCACTTTCATTTTGCTCTAAAAGAGAAGCTACTTCTCTTAACTTATTAGCTAGACTCTTAAGATCCTGTTTAGATTCTCTTACTTTGTCTGATGATTTTCTTACAATCAAAGTTGTAGGAAGCACGGAGGACACTTTCGGTTCATCTGGATTGGTAAGTTTTTCTACAGCCAAACGACACTGCAAATCTCTATCTAAATGAACAGAGGTTAATGGTGGCAGATAGTAAGCGCTGTCTACATAATCGTCATAACCAATTACAGAGATATCATCAGGAACTTTTTTAAGATTCTGATTTAAAGCGCTTATAGCACCTAGAGCCATCTGATCATTACCAACCAGAATTGCTGTAAAGTCGTGGTGATCGCGTAACATCTTAACAGTTGCTATATAACCGCTTTGAGCTGTCCAGTCTCCTCTTTCAAGGCATACTTCATCAAGATTGTTGATTTTTAAGCCTTCTCTCCAACACTTAAGTCTAGAGTCTGCTGAGGATACACCTTCTGGACCTGCTAAAAGAGCTACCTTTTTATGACCTAATTCTCTTAGATGAGATACCGAGAACAGGGTTCCGTCAGCAGGGTTGAAGGTAACATTAAAGACAGGGCAGTAAGGATCAACGTCCACAAAGAGGATCTGCATGTCAGGATAATTCTTTGTAAGATTTATCGCATCCAGTGAATCCATAGGTATATTGATAACTACCTTTGAAACTAACTGGCTTTTAAGCTCTATAATTGAAGCTTCAACACTCTCATAGTCATTTTTACCTATAAGGTTAATGGCAATAGAGTAACCTTTTTCAAGAGCATACTTACGCACTAATGATGCTACATCCACAGATGCCTGAGATAGCAGAGCGGTACTTATGATCCCTAATACATTAACTTCTTTTTTTGCAAGCTGCTGTGCCAAAAGATTTGGCACGTATTTTAGCTCTGCAATTGCGTTTTCAATCTTATCTTTGGTAGCAGATGAGACGTTACAGGAGTTATTCAAGACTCTTGATACGGTCTGATATGAGACACCGGCTTTTTCAGCCACATCTTTCATTGTGACTTTTCTGTTCTTAGTATCCATTGTTATATTTTTATAGCCCATGTTTTATTATTAAATGCTTTGATAGCACAAAGGTGTTTTCAAAGCCTAATTCGTTCATGTATCTAGTATAGCTTAATTTATTGAGCACTTTTATACAAAATTAGTCATTGTGTACGAAATATTCAACAAAATTGTAAAAAGACATTTTATCTCACAAAAGCACATACTTCATGATGCACAAAGAATGTGCTCATAATTTTAAAAGAAATACGCTCACATTTCTATGTTTAAAATATTAAAAAATTTTGATTCAGATCGACTTTTAGTTAAATTAATCTTTAAATCGAAAAAATAATAACCTATGACATTATGTCAATGTGAGCGTATAACATCACATTTACATTTATTACTCAAACATAACTTAGGAAAAAATTTATGAAAAAATTAACTATGCTTGCTGCATGTGTTGCTGTTGCAACCATGGCTTCATCAGTTGCATATGCTGCACCTGCTGTTGACTTTGGGGGTACATATTTCCGTGCTAGTGTTGGTTCATCTCGTGATGGTGGACAGTTCACACAGAACAAGAATTTCTTAGGTCGTTTAGGTAACGAGTCAGATGTTTGGTCTGATATCGGCTTAGGCGCAAATGTTTTTGAATCAGACGATTTATCAATCCGTGGTGAGACCATGTTTGCTTTATACAACAATGGTATCGGCCGTGGTGAGAAAACTGACACTGATTTAGAGCAGTTAAACATTCAGATTAAAGGTTTAATCCCTAATGATCCAGATGCTGTAGTTTGGGGCGGTAAGCGTCATTATCAGCGTGAGGATATACATCAGCTCGATGTTAAGTACTATAACGTATCAGGTCTAGGTGGTGGTCTTGAGTACTTACAGGTAGGTCCTGGTAAGTTATCTTTAGCATGGACCCGTAATGATGCTGAAGGTTTCCAGTACAGATACAATGATCAGAACTGGAACGAGTGGGGATGGGTTGATGAGAACAATCGTGGCTACAAGCTATATGATAAGAGCAAGTCAATCAATGTTAACTATTTAGATGCTCGTTACGCAGGCTGGGCTCCATGGGATGGTGCCTGGACTGAGTTTGGTTTCACCTATGTAATGCCAAAGAAGGGCGAGGGTGATGATCGTAATGGTCAGGTATCTTTCTATGAAGGTTACAATGGTCAGTTCAACCTAGGCGATGCTTACATGGCAACTGCTCAGTTCTCTCAGAGCTTCAACGGTGGTTGGAATAAGACTATCGTTCAGTATACAACCGGCGGATTAGCTCACCATGCTATTGATATTGGCGATCTGTGGATGGACTTCTGGCACAATTCAGACAATGCTAAAGGTCTTAACATTATTAACACAGGTGTAACTACAATCTGTGAAAACTTAAGCATGTTACACGTTGTTGCATACGGTGTTGAGAACCATGTATCTGAAGACTACTCAGTAACCTCATTCTATGGTCAGAAAGGTGACGTATCATCTAAGCTAACTAAGGCTTCAGAGAACGGCTATACACCAATTGATCGTAAGGACAGCTTCAGAGTTGTTGTACGTCCTAGCTACCAGTTAACCAAGTACACCAGATTATTAGCTGAAATTGGTGCTTACTGGAATCACACCAAATATGCAGGTCAGGATAAGGTATTAGAGAGACAGCAGAAGTACACCTTAGCTTATGCTATTGCACCTACAGCTGATATCTTCTCACGTCCTGAGGTACGCTTCTTCGTAACCTACTTACATGCTAGCGATTGGGATAAGACCGATGCTAACTGGACTAAGGGTATCCGTAACGCAGACGGCGACAAGTACTACAAGGATAACTACATCTTCGGTATCCAGGCTGAAGCTTGGTGGTAACCGACTAGTGTAGAAGATTTTAGATAAACTAACTTGTTTGATAATCATCTATGGGGAGGCTTACGCCTCCCATTTTTTTGCGGTGTTTTAGCTTATTCTTACAAAGTTAAGACATTGAGAAGATCAATAAAGCTTGTTTAAAGTTGTCTATCTGGCTTTAATAGAATCAAAGATGAGTGCAAAGCCATTTTGTAAAAAGTCGTTTTTATCAACTTCAATAATGGTCTTTAGGTATTCTTCTTTATTTGAGGCTAATTCAATTAGACCTGATACCATGCCCCAAATAGTAAAGATGGTAGGTTTAATCTTAAGATCGGAGCGAAAATCTCCATTCTTTATACCAGAATCTATAAAGTCATAGACAATAGCGTTAATCTTTTCACCTATTTCAAAAGATTCCTTTTCTTCAGGCAAAAGTTGTCACAATTTTCATCAAATCTAATGGTTTTGTGAACTAATGAGAAGTAAAGCGGGTAGAGCTTTTTATATTCATAAAGTGAATTGCAAATACCAAAGAAACGTTCTTTACAGGTGATATTTTCATGAAGAGCTTTGTAAATAAAATCATAAATGTGTTGTATACTTTACAACCCTAAGTATGAAGTTAAGATCTCTTTACTTTTAAAATAAACATACAAAGTAGCTTTGCTGTAACCTGAATTTTTGGCTATATCGTCCATGCTTGTATGCTCAATTCATTTTTGTAAAAACAGATCTTGAGCAACTAAAGCTATTGCTTTTCTGTGTACACTTTGTTGTTCTTTTTTACGTCTTGCCATGTTGGTGGATCCTTATGGTTATTGCGTGAGTGTAACAGTAGCTTTGTTTACTGTGAAGACTTAAGAAGAGGGTATTTTTAAAGATGAGGTTTAATTTGTGGGGTTTGTAATAGGCATCAACATCTAAAATTTTAAAAGATCAAATTTAATCTGACTTCATAACCATAAAGTCAGATTGTTTAAAGTCTTTAGTTTTGTTTCTTATTAAGATTAGCTTTTGCCACACCTAACATAAGTTTTACACGGTTTAGCTGATTTACCTCAGAGGCACCAGCATCGCAGTCAATGGAAACGATGTTAGTCTCTTCATAGTTTTGACGTAATGAGTGCACTACGCCTTTACCGGTGATGTGATTTGGCAGACAACCAAAAGGCTGCAGGCACACAATGTTAGGTACCCCGTTTTCAATGAGTTTTACCATTTCACCTGTTAGGAACCAGCCTTCACCAGCCATATTTCCTAAAGAGACGAACTTTCTAGCAAGCTTTGCTGTAGTAAAGATGTTCAAAGGTGGAGTAAATCTCTTAGAGTGTTTTAGAGCTTTATAAACATACTTTCTGTAATGTTCAACTAAGCGTATGAAAGTGAGCGCAAAGAACTTGTTTAAGAGCTTGCCTTCTAGAAGGTTATGCTCAATGATAGGATCGCCAGCTAAGTACAAGAAGAAATCTACAAAGTCAGGCATTACAACCTCAGCGCCTTCTTCAAAGAGTTCTTTTTCAAGATAATTGTTAGCTACAGGGTGATATTTTACTAAGATCTCACCCACGATACCTACCTTTGGCTTTTTAATATGGTTAATCTCAATACTCTCAAAGTCTTTGACCATATCAAAGATATTGTCCTTGTACTTACGGTTAGAACTGTTTAAAAGCTCTTCCTTGCAGTTATTAAGCCACTTTTCAAAGTACTTTTTAGTTTCACCTGTATGTACCTCATAAGGTCTTACTCTGTTAGTTAATTTCATTAACAGATCGCCATAGACAGCAGCTTTAATTGCATCTTTGAACATGGCTGTTGGCATCTTGAACTCGTCGTTTTCAAGCCCATAGACAGCAAAAACAGGTACCTGAGGGAAGCCTGCGTATTTTAAAGCTTTACGTAAAACGGCAATATAGTTGGTAGCTCTACATGCACCACAGGTCTGGAAGAGCATGATGGAGGTATTGTCAGGATCGTAAAGACCTGATTTTAAAGCCTCTAACATTTGACCAATAACTACGATTGCTGGGTAGCACATGTCATTGTTGACATAGCGCAAACCTAAATCAATCGATGATTTATCAGGCAGTGCTGGAATTACCACGTTATAACCAAACTTTGCTAAAACAGTTTTGAAAAGCTCAAAATGGATTGGTGCCATTTGAGGTGCCAGAATTGTATGCTTTCTAACACATTCTTTAGTAAAGTGAGGTCTGTCTGTAAACGGTATTGGGGTAAATACAGGTACTGACTTACGAGCTAATGCTGCTAATAATGAACGCAGTCTGATTCTTGCTGCACCCAAGTTTGAGACTTCATCTAACTTAATTAAAGTATAGATACGCTGATGCTCTTCTAAGATCTCTTTTACCTGATCTGTAGTAATAGCATCAAGTCCACAGCCAAATGAGCTTAACTGAATTAGAGTTACGTCTTTATTCTCTACGGCAAACTCAGCTGCATGATAAAGTCTGGCATGATAGCTCCATTGATTGATAAGACCTACTTTATTAACTTTAATCTTTTCGTGGTAGACACTGTCTTCAGAAATCACTGCAAGACCATAGGATTCAATCATATCGGCAATACCATGGTTGATTTCTGGATCAATATGGTATGGACGACCTACTAACATGATAAGGTGGCGATTTTCAGCACGAGCCTTTTGAATTACATTTTGAGCAAACTCTCTTACATCCTGTTTGTAGTGTTCAAGTTCAGCATAGGCTGCACTGCAGGCCTCTTCTACTTCCTTTTTAGTAAGCTTTTCCGCTTTGAACTCTTCAATTAAGCGTTTGCACAGACGCTTTTGATTGTTAATAGGTAAGAAAGGCTGTAAGAAGGTAACATTCTCAGTCTTTAGAATATCCATATTGCCACGAATATTCTCAGCATATGAGGCTACAACAGGGCAGTTGTAGTGATTGTCATTAGGATGAGCTCTGTCCACAAGATTAAATGGCAGGCATGGGTAGAAGATCTTTTTAACGCCTGCTTCAATAAGGCTCATGATATGACCGTGAACTAGCTTTGCCGGATAGCAAAGTGAGTCTGATGGAATAGTAGCAAGTCCTTTAGCGTATAGGGCAGCAGATGATTCTTCAGATAAGACAACTCTGTAGCCTAATTTGGTTAATAAGGTAAACCAGAATGGAAAATCCTCGTACATGTTAAGGCAACGTGGAATACCGATAACGCCACGAGGAGCCTTATTCTCATCTAAAGGTTTATAGTCAAAGACTCTTTGATATTTGTAACGATACAGATTGTTGGTGTTTTTGTCTGTACTTGCAACTTTACCGCCAATACCTTTTTCACAGCGGTTACCTGTAAAGTGTCGTGAGTTGTCGGGGAAGATCTGCATGGTGATCATGCAGTTGTTACCACATTTGTGGCATCTGTATGATCTGGTTTTATAGGTAAAGGAATCGAGTTCTTCAAGTTTTAGAATAGATGAAACATAAGGTTTTCGATCCTTTTCTTTAAGCGCTGCTGATTCATGCGCTAATATAGCTGCGCCGTAGGCACCCATGTGACCTGAGATATCAGGACGAATTACTTTTTTATTAAGTAAGGTTTCCATGGCTTTTAAAACAGCGTTGTTCAAGAAAGTACCACCTTGAACTACGATGTGATCACCTAGAGCTCCCACATCCTTTAACTGCATTACTTTAAAGAGTGCGTTTTTAATTACGGAAATGGAGATACCAGCTGAAATGTCTCCTACTGAGGCGCCATCTTTTTGAGCCTGCTTTACTTTAGAGTTCATAAAGACGGTACATCTAGTACCAAGATCAACAGGTGCTTTTGAGTCCACTGCTTTATCAGCAAACTCAGCTGCACTTAAGTTTAAGCCTTTAGCAAAGGTTTCAATAAAAGAACCGCAACCTGCTGAACAGGCTTCATTTAAGGTGATGTTGCCAATAGTGCCGTCTTTTACAAAAAAGCACTTCATATCCTGTCCACCAATATCCATGATAAAGGACACCTCAGGACAGAACTCTTTAGCTGCACGCAAGTGCGCAAAGGTTTCCACCTCGCCAAAGTCAGCATGTAAGGCAGCTTTTATTAAAGACTCGCCATAGCCTGTGGTAGTAACACCTGCAATGTAGCAGTCATGAGGCATATGGTCATAAAGTTCTTTTAATTCATTGACGACTGTGTTTAAAGGTGAACCCTGATTAGAACCATAAATGGTATATAGAAGCTCGTTTTTGTCAGTTACAGCTGCAATTTTTGAGGTAGTAGAGCCTGCATCAATTCCAACATAGACAGGACCATGATAGTTGTCAAAAGAGGTCCTTTTAACAATATCCTCACTGTGTCTTTTTACAAAAGCATCATACTCATCACGAGATGAAAACAGTGGGGCACTGTGATTTTTTGTCTCGGTAACAACGTTTAGATCTGTTTTAGATAATTCTGTTAACTCTTTTAAGGAGGTTAATTTTGCTTCATCGCAGATAGCAGCACCGATAGCTACAAAGTAGCAGGCATCAGGTGTTGCAACAACATCCTCGTCTATTAAATTTAATGTCTTGATAAAACGCTCTTTTAATTCAGACAAGAAAGTTAATGGACCACCTAGAAAAGCTGTCTTACCTTCAATGGCACGTCCCTGTGCTAGAGTACCTACAGTCTGATTGACGACAGCCTGGAAAATTGAGAGTGCAAGATCCTCTTTTTGAGCACCATCATTGATGAGTGCCTGAATGTCAGTTTTAGCAAAGACACCACAACGAGAAGCAATAGTATAGAGTTTGGAGCCTTTTTTAGCTAAGTCATTAAGACCTTTAGCATCTGTATTTAAAAGGTTTGCCATCTGATCAATGAAAGCACCGGTACCACCAGCGCAGGCTCCATTCATACGCTGCTCTAGTGAACCCTTTAAATAGGTGATCTTTGCGTCCTCACCACCTAACTCAATTGCTGTTTCTGTATCTTTAGCAAGTAAGTTAATGGCACTAGTACAGGAGAGCACTTCCTGCTCAAAAGGCAGGTTTAATCTTGAGGCAACCCCCATTCCTGATGAGCCTGAGAGTGTAATATAGAAAGGATTATCACATAAAACAGGAGCTACTTTTTCAAGATTTCTTTTAAAGGCATTGCCTGTTTCAGAAAAGTGTCTTTCGTAATTTTTATAAATAATCTTTGCATTCTCATCAAGCACTACGAACTTGATGGTGGTAGAACCAATATCAATACCAAGTCTTAATGTCGTCATAGCATATGTTCTTGTTATATATGAATACACTGATAGTTATATCGCAATTTAGTTATTTTAGTAAGTGCAATAAGGAGTTTTATGACTGTAAAGCTCTTTGGTTATCAGCGTCATCTCTGTTTAATCTAACATAGTGTAATGAGGCTATTTTACTTAACTTTATTAAGGTCACCTTAGAATTTTGCTATAAATTTAGTCAGATGAATAAAATACTCAAAACAGCATGGATAAAGGCATAGAGTAAAACTTATTCTGTATCAATGTGCCTCTCCGCTGTTTTGCATACAAAACCTATCCAAACAGTGTATAATGTGACCTCAATTTAACAGGATATGAAATCCTGTTTTCTTTTTTTAAACTGTCAGAAAGACACGTTTCCTATCTTCGGAGCTAAAAGTGCAACTTAAAGATCTTGCAGATAAAATCATTGATGGATATGAGATTACAAAAGAGGAAGCTTTGGAGCTATATGATGCTCCTCTTGATGAACTCAAGGAAAGTGCCAGCAAAATTACTTCACACTTCTTTAAAGAAGCAATTGAGCTATGTTGTATCTCTAATGGTAAGTGTGGCAAGTGTTCTGAAAACTGCAAATTCTGTTCTCAGAGCCGTTATTACAACACCGAAATTCAGCAGTCTGTATTAAAGTCAGTTGACGAGTTCTTTAAGGAAGCTCAGGCAAATGACAAACGCGGTGTGCACCGTTTCTCAATTGTAACTGCAGGTGTAAGACTGTCTAAAGCTGAGCTAAAGACTATTGCACAGGCTTATAAAAAGATCTCCTCAGAACTTAAGATTTCATGCTGCGGTTCTTTAGGTCTATTAGATTATGACGATTTTGTAATGTTAAAAGAATCTGGTCTTAAGCGTTATCACAACAACTTAGAGACTTCACCAAACTTCTTCAAAGAGATCTGCACAACTCATACTATGAAGCAAAAAGAGGATACTATTGCTTTAGCTAAGAAAGCAGGCTTAGAGATTTGCTCTGGATGTATCCTGGGTATGGGCGAGAGTGTAGAGGATAGAGTTGATATTGCTTTAGAGCTGCGTAAGTTACAGGTAGACAGTACTCCAATCAATATCTTAAATCCTATTAAGGGTACACCTTTAGAGAACCGTCCTACAGTTCATCCTGATGAGGTAAGACGTACAATTGCTCTATTCAGACATGTTCTTCCAAAGACTGTTTTAAGATTGGCAGGCGGTAGACTTATCATTCAGAAATACTTTACTGATCTGTACAAATACGGAATCAATGCTGAGATCACAGGTGACATGTTAACTACAGCAGGTCTTACTGTAGCAGATGATATCTCTGCTGCTATCAGTAATCAGAAGATCTTAACTAAGATTGAACCTATTAAGTAGTACCTTTTGGTAGTTACTAAAAGAACGCCACAAGCTTTAGCAGAAATGTCTGCATTAGCTTGTGGCGTTGTTATCTTGAAAGAAAAACTAGTCAACAGAAGTATTATCTTCAGCTAAAGTAACCTTTTCCTGTTTTACCTTACCTTCACGTTTAATCTCAAAGTTCATGACTGTATTTGGTTTTGACTTAGAGACTAAATCGATAAGCTCTCTTACATTCTGTACGCTATAACCATCAACTTTGGTGATGAGATCACCAATTTTTAAAATTCCAAAAGCAGGTCCTTCAGGATCGACATAACCGATTCTGACACCGCTCTCTGAATCTAGGGCTGTAGTTTCATCATCAGAAATACCTAAATATCCACGCTCAACTTTACCGTGACGTAAGATCTCATCCATTACTTCACGAACCATTTTTACAGGAATAGCAAAGCCAATACCGTAGGTATTATCGCCACTAAATGAAGCTGTATTGATGCCAATTAGATTTCCTCTGGTATCTACTAAAGCGCCACCAGAGTTACCCTGATTGATAGGTGCATCAGTTTGGATTAAAGCTTGAACGCCCTGACGGATATTCATCTGATCTTTAGATAACAGTCCAGAACCTGAACGCGATACAGCAGAAATAATGCCGTGTGTTACGGTTTGTCCTAGGTTGTTAGGATTGCCGATAGCAAGTGCAATATCGCCAATATTAGGTTCGTTTTTAGCAGGTGTAATTGGAGTTAAAGTTGTATCTTCACTGACAGTTAAAACCGCAATATCAGTTCTTCTGTCACAACCTACAACAAAGGCTTTCATGACCTTGCCATCACGAGTTTGCACAAAGATAGCTTTATTAGGTTCGTTTCCTGATGGCACAACATGGTAATTAGTTACTATGATGCCATGTTTATCCATGATCACACCTGATGCCGATGAGGTGATCGAGTTTGGAGCGGGAGTTGTGTAGTCTTCTTTTAATGTGGCCACATAGATATTTACAACGCTAGGCGCTGCTTTATTTACAGCATATGAATAACCTTCAGTTGAAATACCGCTCGAATAGATAAGATCGCCTAGTTTTTTTCCTGTAGAAGGCTTTATTAAAAGAACTGCGACACCAACAATGACGCCTACAGCTACAGGAATAAGAAAGGGAAGTGACTTTTTACTAATAATCATATAAAGAGTTCGCACATACGTAGAGTTTCTCTAAAAGAATAACCTAAAACTCTTGAAAATGTGTTGATCTTTATATGATTTTACAAAATTATTCTGTGAAGATTAAATCAAAAGCAATGGATCTGACCCCAATTTCAGATTACTTAATCTTTTTACAAGATATAAAACAGTTTTTACCAGAAAAAGCTATGCCCACGGCATTAACAGAAGTTATGTTCTCATCTTCAAAAATAGCATCTGCATAGTGCTTTTCAAGAATTTGTTCTATAGCTTCATTAGCTTTTTTAGCTCTGCTTTCTTTTTCTTTGCATACTTTAATTTCTATTACACAAGCTTTGGTGCCATCTAAATTATTAAAGGTAATATCGGCATAGCCATCACCAGATTCAATATTAGAATGATATTCTCCTAGATTATCTTTACAGTTGGTGAAGATACCGTTTAAGAAACCGTGATAGTAATTCTCGTGAGGTGCTCTAGTTGCTGTATCTCTTACAGATACAAATGAACGTAATAATGGTCCTAACTTAGCTTGTACAAAATCAACATTACCTTCTAATAAAGCATTTGCAATGTTTAAAGCAAGGTTGTCTTTCTTAACAACATTACTAAATCTTGCTTTAATGTTTTTATCAAAGCAATCTAAGATTTCAAGATTTGGAATTCTTGCAACTACATTTTTATTGGTTTTGCTGTCTTTAGCCAACTCTGTTTCATCAGTCTTTTCCCAATCTAAGGTTAGATAACCTGTATGTAGGAGTAGTGACCAGAAATCATCAGAGTTATGTTCTGACAAAGTGTCATAGTTCATGGATTCATTTAGAATAAAGCTAATTGACTTACCATCAACTAAGTCCTGCATCTTTTGGTTGTCATTATCAGTTAAATAACCAATGTAATCAGACAAAGAGTTATCAGAGGTCGAACCATTCCAGTAGTTACCAGTTTCAATTTCTGAAAGTTCTCCACTTTGCTTAAATTCAAAGTTCTTTCTTACAAATTTAACTACATCCCATGGACAGAACATCTCTTTGTCAAAGAACTTGTATCCGTCATAATGCTCTTTTACTTTCTGAGCATAATCGTCTAATTCATAGTCTTTTAGAAATTGGTAGGTTTCATCTTTTGTAAAGCCAATGATACTTGTGTATTTCTTTTCTTTATCTACAACACTGTTTACAGTAAAGTTATTTACACCTGTAAAAAGACTGTTCTTAGCTACTTTTAAGCAACCTGTAATAATTGTTTTGGTAAGAGCGTTTTTATCTTTTAAAATATCAAAAAAGCCTGCCATCAAATCTACCATTTTGTAGTGATAGTCTGCTTTGAAGTTTTTATCATTCTCATTGAGCTTTTTATTCTGTGCATCGTAATAAGAAGCTTTAGCTAGAGGAACATCGTATTCATCAATAAGCAAGATAGGATACTTGCCGTACTCTTTATATAAGAATCCTGCCAAAAATTTCAGAGAATTTTTTAATCTTGATGCATTTTCCTGGTTTTCAAGATAATCTATATCTGTAAGCTGTCTAAGTATGCCTTTGTCGGCATCATCTAATTTAGAACTGTTCAAAAGATATTTATATTTGTTTGCCACAGCATATACAATATCAGCAAACATCTTGTAGCCAGCATTAAAAGTGACACCATTGACTCCTTTTAAAGTGATATCAATAACAGGATACTGTCCCATGAACTTAGAACAGAACTCTTTGTCTTCTAATATCTTGGTACCTTTAAAGAGTTCTAGTTGTTTTGAGTTATCAAATGGCTTTCTAGGATCTATTTTTAAGAAAGACTCAAACATGGTCATGAGCAAGGTCTTACCAAAGCGTCTTGGTCTTGTAAATAACAGAACTTTGGCTGAATCTGTAAACACAGTCTTGATAAACGCTGTTTTATCTACATAGTAGCAATTCTCATCTTTCAGTTCTTCAAAACTGGTAGGACTTTCTGGTATGGATAAGAATTGTTTGTCGCTCATTTTATAGATTCCTGATATTTAGCTTACTTCAATTATAACCTACATTAAAAGAATATGCAGAAATTACAAAAAGGTCTAAACGACAATAAAAATGGAGACCTAAGCCTCCATTTTTAGATACAGGAAATATTAACCTCTGTGACAGTAGTTAATTTTAACTACATCTTAGCTATAGATTAACCATCAGAGATAATTATCTGATTGTGATAAATAAGGTACCACCGTTACGGTTAATTCTAATTGCTGAAATCTTGCCTTTAACATTCTCAAGATTCTTCTTCAAATCTGAGATTGTCTTAATTTCAGCACGGTTTACAGCTGTGATAACGTCACCTTTACGTAAACCAAAGCGCTGAGCAACAGAGCCTTTAGCTACATCAGTTACCTCAACACCGCCATCTTTAGCGTTTGCAAATGAAGCGCCTTCAAATGCAGGTGAAATGCTCTTTGAGTTTGTAGCAGCTACTTCTGCCTCTTCAGTGTTCTTACCGATCTTTACAGTAAAGTCTTTGTATGAACCGTCACGGAAGACAGTGATATTAACCTCAGCGCCTTCACGCATTGTGGCAATTTCAGCTCTTAACTGGGCAAAAGAAGTTACCTTCTTACCGTTTACAGCAGTGATGATATCACCTGATTTGATACCAGCTTTATCAGCACCTGAGCCTTTCATAACCTCATTTACGAAAGCACCAGTACTCTGGTTATAACCAAAGCTTTGAGCAAGATCTGCATTTAATTCAGTACCTGAAACGCCTAATAAACCACGCTTTACTTCACCGAACTTTAATAACTGTTCAGTTACAGTCTTCACCATATTAGCAGGGATCGCAAAGCCGATACCGATGTTGCCACCTGATGGAGCCATAATAGCGGTATTAATACCGATTAACTGACCGTTTAAGTTAATTAAAGCACCACCTGAGTTACCTGAGTTAATAGCAGCATCTGTCTGAATGAAGTTTTCGATGTTTTCAATATTAAGTCCAGTTCTGCCTAAAGCTGAAACGATACCTGAGGTTACAGTCTGACCCAAGCCATATGGGTTACCGATTGCTACAGCGAAGTCACCAACTTCAAGACTGTCAGAATCAGCTAAATCGATCTGAGTTAAATTCTTAAACTCTTTTAACTTTAATAAAGCTAAATCGGTGTGAGCATCTTTACCAACTAACTTTGCGTCAAACTCGCGACTATCTGATAACTGAACCTTGATCTCATCTGCTGAATCGATAACGTGGTTGTTAGTTACTACAAGACCATGTGCTGCATCGATGATTACACCTGAACCTAGAGCACGGAATTCCTGCTGGCGAGGCTGCGATGGACCAAATGCGTCGCCCATACCTGGGAACATAAATCTAAACTCATCTGGTAATGAGAAGCCCTGAACATCTTTTTTACCCTTTACAGAGATATTAACTACACCAGGTAGTACCTTCTTTAACATAGGGGCAAGAGATGGCATATCACCTTTTGCCATTAAATCATTGATAATAGGGGCTGCAGCCTGAGCCTGACCTGCTGTAAGCACTGTCATTGATAATGCCATTGCGGCTGCTAATGATGCGTTCTTAATCTTGTTTAACATCTTTGTTTGTTACTCCCAAATAAAAGTATCAATTTATTAAGAATCGTTTTTTAGTACAAGTTACTAACTTGACTGATTAAACTTTTAACTTCTCTTCTTCGACAACTTCTTCTTTTGTCTCTGTTTCTTCCTCAGAAGGTTTTTCAATATTCTTTTTTACCTTCACAGGATCTGTAAATTCAGTTTGGATCTCGTTTGGTCTTAATACCTTAGGTGTTGGAATTTCACCTAAGGTACCAGTTACTTCCTTAGTTGTTTCTGACTGTTGCCTTTTTGACTCTTGTCTTGGAGTTATACCTTCGTATATACCCTGATTTAAAAATTCGTGACTGTCAGCCTCTTCAGGTGCAATCTTTTGGGCTGCCTCTTTTAAAAACAGAACATATTGCTGATGGGCTGAATCAATCTCAGAAAACATATCTAAAGAGGTTTTAAAGAACCTGTCTAGAGTACGTTGAGCTCTAATGGCAGCTCTTTTGGTTTTTAAAAGCTCATCCTTGACTCTCTTGTGTTTGTAGATCTGAGCCATTACTAAAAAACATGTAGCAGCACCGACAATAAAACCTGCAAAAAAGATTGCTACTAGGAGCGCGTAATTATCCATATCCCACCTTAAATTCTGCGCGGCTACTCTGCTACTGCGCACTATTGAGAATAAATTTATTTTCTTAGTTAATACTTAGTTTTTATTTTTTAGCTTCAATAAAAACGGTACATATTGAAATATCAAATAAATTATCATCGAAAATGGCTAATAAAACTGCCACAACTTTTTAATTATTTGAGGTTGAACATTACTTTTTTCAAGTTTTTTTACAAAAGGTGATAATTATTGTTGATAATTCTCGTGGAGCATTAGCTTGAACCTCAAAAGATTGGATAATACATATAAATACGGGCTACATCTTATGACTATGAAAGCTCACTTTAGACATAACTAAAAATAAAGAAAGAGTTGTTTATGCTGATAAAAAATGGCTTGGTTTTTACAAAACAGGGTTTTGAACATAAAGATATTAAAATTGTAGGTAACACTATCTCTTGCCTAAAAGGCAAGTGTGATGATGCAAAAGATGAGTCTTTAATCAATGACATAACAGTCATCAATGCTGATGACTGTTATGTCATCCCTGGTTTTATCGATCTGCATTTTCATGGAGCTGCAAAAGTCGACTTTATGGATGGCACTTTAGATAGTGTAAAAACCTTAGCAGCTTATGAAGCTTCTTGTGGTGTAACTTCAATTGCACCTGCTACTATGACGATGCCAACAGTTGCCATTAAAAAGAGTATAAATTCAGCTTTAGAATTTAAACAGCAGTTAAATGATAATGAAGCATCTCTTGAAGGTATCTACATGGAAGGTCCTTTTGTAAGTCCTAAAAAGTTAGGTGCGCAAAATCCTGAATATGTACTAAAACCAAATTCACAAGATTTAGAATCTCTTTATGAATTCTCTCGAGGCTTAATTAAAAAGGTCGTGATTGCTCCTGAAGTGAATGGCGCTTTAGATCTGATTAAAACTTTTCATAATAAAGTCTCTTTCGCCATAGGTCACACTGTAACAGACTATGAAACTGCTACTGCGGCCATGAAAGCTGGAGCTAATGAACTTACTCATACCTTTAATGCAATGCCTCCATTAAATCATCGTGCTCCTGGTCCTATCGGTGCAGCTTTTGAAAATAAGCATGTATTTTGTGAGCTGATTACTGATGGAGTGCATGTAGATAAAACCATGGTTAACATTCTCTTCACATTGATGGGAGATGATCGTATCGTCATGATTTCAGACTCAATGATGGCTACAGGTCTAGATGACGGAGAATACTCTCTTGGAGGGCAGAAGGTTTTTGTAAAAGGGAATAAAGCTACCTTAAAAGATGGCACGATAGCTGGCTCTGTTACCAATCTTTATAACTGCTTTGTAAATGCAGTTCTAAATATGAGGATAAGTCTTGAGAGTGCTGTAAAAGCTTGTACCATAAATCCAGCTCGAGCCTTGAAGATTGACGACAGAGTAGGCGAGATCTGTGAAGGTAAAAGAGCTGATCTTTTAGTTGTCGATAAGAATTTAAAGATAAAAGAGATTATCTTAAGAGGTTCAATCCTAAAAGAGCCTAGTTCAAACGGTACTAAACAAAATTAATTTTCGATTTTTATGCGTAAAATTAATGAAAATACTGTTTGATAAAAGTCGCTATTTTGTTTAAAATATACCATTGCCCCTCTAATCGAGGAACCGGTTTCCCACCCGAGTTGCTTGATGCAGATTGAGCAATCAGTCTGTTTGGAAAGAGAGCAGATATTTTTATCTGTATGTTTTAAAGGAAATTTTCCTTCAAAAAAGGGTTTTTTAATGAAAACTTATGTTGCAACACCATCAACAATTAAGCGTGATTGGTTAGTTATTGATGCTGAGGGTCAGACTTTAGGTCGCCTAGCTACTGAAATTGCTTTACGTTTACGCGGTAAGCACAAGCCAGAGTACACTCCATTCTTAGATACCGGTGATTATGTTATCGTAATCAACGCATCAAAGGTTAAGGTAACTGGTAACAAGGCTCACGACAAGATGTATTATCACCACACTGGTTTCCCAGGTGGAATCAAGTCAGAGTCTTTCGAGAAGTTATTAGCACGTAAGCCAGAGGATGTTATCGAGACTGCTGTTCGCGGTATGCTTCCAAAGGGACCATTAGGTCGTGCTATGTTCCGTAAGCTAAAGGTATATGCTGGTGAGTCACATAATCATGCTGCTCAACAGCCTCAGGTTATCAAGTTTTAAGGAGCATTAGCAAATGGCTGCAAATCAGTATTATGGTACCGGTCGTCGTAAGGACTCAACTGCACGTGTATTCTTAAAGCAGGGTACTGGTAAATTAGAGATCAATGGTAAGACTCTTGATCAGTATTTTGGTCGTCCAACTTCTCGTATGGTTGTAGCTCAGCCATTAGAGTTATTAGAAGTTGCTGACAAGTTTGATCTGTACATCACTGTTAACGGTGGTGGTATCACTGGTCAGGCTGGTGCTATCCGCTTAGGCATCACCAGAGCTTTAATTCAGTATGACGAGACTTTCCGTTCAGCTTTACGTAAGGCTGGCTTCGTAACTCGTGATGCTCGTGCTGTAGAGCGTAAGAAGGTTGGTCTTCACAAAGCTCGTAAACGTCCACAGTACTCAAAGCGTTAATATCAAAACAATTTTCATTGTTTTGTCAAAAGCCTCTGCCTCACCGCAGGGGTTTTTTTATGAATTTTTTATGTATAATATCCTTCAGAGGATATCTGTTATGGAAAGATTAAAAAGCTTAAAACCTTATCTATTCACCGCTTATTATGATTGGCTAATCGACAATAAGATCACTCCACATCTGTTAGTTGATGCTAAGATGCCTGGAGTTAGAGTTCCTGTTGAATATGTAAATGATGGTCGCATTATCTTAAGTCTTTTACCTTCAGCCATTGCAGATTATCAATGCTTATCTAAAGGTATTTCTTTCAAAGCTCGTTTTAAGGGCAAGAGTGAGGATATCTTTATTCCTTTCCATGCTATGGAGCAGTTAATTGCTTTAGAGTCTGGATCTGCTCTTCCTATAGGTAGTGTTTTAGAGCAGTTAGATTTAGCTCCGGACGATGAAGTATATCCTGATGAAGCATCTGAATCTCCAATGTTCAAATTGGATGATGAAGATGGAGCAGATGATGAAGAAGTTTCATCAGAAGATGACAAAATTCCTGCCGATATCAAGACATCAGAAGCTACTAAGATTGAAGCTACAACTCCGGCAAAAGAAGAAAACAAACCAGCTTTCTCTTTTGTAAAGGATGATGAATAACGATTAGTTATAGTTTGAAGTTGTCTATGAATTTTGCATTCTAAAGCGTAGACAACTAGAATCGCTGATGAATTCTCTAATTGAGACAAAACAGGGATCTGTTACAAAACAAGACAATGTTGATCGTGACCATAGTTTTTCTATGTCAATATTTAACGTTTTAATATCATTTCTGATGTTCCTGCTTTGTGAAAATTTCTTTTATTAATCTTTTTCTCCTTCTACTTTATAGGCTTTATATAACTGTGGTTTGTCTTTAAATCCTGCTGCATATGCGAGCTCATCTTCAAAATTAAGTTTTTGGACTAGAATGTGCACCTGATTGTTTGTAGTCAGAGCTAATTTCCTTATGTTTGAGACGAATCTATTTTTATGTGTGTCCGTAACTACATCAGTGTCGCATACGATTACAACAGTTGATTTTTTATCAAAAATTTAACCAGTGAAGATAAAGCCCTTTCATTAGTGTTCCACAAGTTTACAATTCTCACTCTTCCAAGAAAAAGTGTACTTATTAGACAATATGAAGTGACCTCCGCGAATGTAAATTCGTGGATTTACTGTGTAAACTGTAGATGTTAAAAATTTAACAGAAACGGATTTACCGCATACATTAGGAAGGTCACTTCATTCATAACAGATTGTTAATTCTTATATCGGTAATAATCATATATAAATTCCTAACTTTGGAATTTAGATGTTGTGATTGCAACCTTTTAAAGAAGAATTTTAAAGTAGTATTTTCGACTGAAAATAAAAAGGCGGTTATAAAACCGCCTTTCAGAAGATTATTGATTTAATCTTATCTAATCTTTCCTAAGTCAACCCACATAGGAGTTGATTCAATTAGACCGTTCTGGCCTAAAGAGATATCTCCTGATAATCCGTGTAGAACGTCTTCTTTGTTAGCTGCTAACTTCTCAATTACAAGAGCAAAATTTACGCTGTCATAAGCTGCAGCAAATACTCTTTGAACTTGGTTATTGGCCTTTGGTAAAGACTGCATGAATGAGTCCTTTAATGGGCTATCGGTTAATAACCAAGGCATATCACCTAAGGTTGAACCTTTTAGAGCTAACTCTTGAGATGAGTTATTAACACCAATGTAGCTCTTATCAGTTAAGTAAACATGAACTGTTGATGGAATAGCAGCTTTAATATCTACAGCGTCAACAACTGATGCATTTACATAAGCACTGTCTGCCTCTGATAGAGGGCAATTTGACATTGAAGTCTTAATGGTTGCAACATCAGAGTAATAGCAAACAGGTACGTTTGCATTTACCTTTGAGAAGGTTGTCTTAAAGCTGTGTACTGAACGCTGTGATGATGTATCACTGCTCTGAGCAATAACAACTGGTTTCTTGTAGCCATCAGCATAGATCTTTGAAGCTGCAATAGCACCTTCATAGTTAGGACCTAAATCGAAGTACCACTGATTAGCAGGTTTGCTTCCTTCAGGCTGGTTTAAGACGATTGAAGGAACCTTAAGACCGGTTGAATTTAAGGCATTAACTTCAGGCTTTAAGATAGGACCGATAACTAACTTGGTACCATCATTCTGAACTTTAGCTACGATCTCAGAGATGTTGTTCTTGTTGGTATCGTAGAAAACAACTTTTGAGTTTGAATTTCTATCTTTTAGAGCAGCTAAGATACCTAACTTAGCAGGTTCGCCTACGATTGGAGCAAAACGACCTGATAGAGGTAATAACACTGCAATTCTGTCACCGTCTGAGAACTTGAATAGAGCGTTAGCTGGAACATTAGCTGGAGCTACATTATCAGGTGTTGTGTCATCTGATGAATTAGCAACTTCATTATCAACTACATTGTTGTCAACTGTTTCTGTTGCTGTATCCTGTGCCTGAGAAGGAGCGATAAGCTCGTTTACAGGGTGGTTAGGATATTTCTTTGAGAACTCTGCTAAAGCCTGTTGCTGTAGCTCACTGCTCTGTGAACGAGTGATGATAGCGTACTCAATAAAGCCCTTATCATAATCAGATTGAGCAGATTTCATTGCCTGAGCTAAATCTTTATCGCTTAGAGACTTTAATAAATCGTTACTCTGAGTGATAACAGTTGCTCTGTCTGATTTCTTTTCAACAATCTTTAATAAAGTAGCTTTGTTCTTGAATGCATTTAACTGATACTTTGGATCTTTGGTCTGTCTGTAAAGCTTTGCATTTACATTTGAGTTTAAGATTAAGTAGTAAGACAGTGACTGCTTTGGAAGAGCTTTATAGTTAACCTGATTTAACAGTGCAGATGCATCTTTTAACTGGTTCTGTTTAACTAATAGCATAGCTTTAACTAAAGAAGCCTGATCTTTTTGAACATCAGTCTGTGCATTTGCATATAGATCATTGATGTTAGATGCTGCTTTATCTAAATCTCCTGAAACGATCTGAGAACGGGTCAGAAGAACTTGAGCTTTAAAGCTAGTGTCGCTTGAAGCATCATCAAATGCCTGCTGATATTCCTGTGTGGTCAGATTTAATGGACCAAAAGCATTGGTTGATGCGATTTTCTGAGTAGCTTCATTTGAAGCACAAGCAGATAGAGTAATGGTTGCAGCTGCAAATAAACTGCATAAACATAGATTTAATGTTGATCTTTTAGCTTTCACGATAGTTTCCTGCTAAATCACAAATGAATTATTGGTTGGATATTTTACCATAATGTGAGATAGGTAACGTGTATTGAAACAAAAATCACTCATAGTAGATAGTAATGCCAAGTTGTTGATTGATATATGTAATAGGTAATGATATGTGTATTGAAAACACTGAAAAACTCTACAAAGCGACTCGTGACGGTTGTGATGAGTCATTTCGTATCAGAATTCACAGAGCCATAAGTTGGGTTAAAAAGGCTAGAGCGCTACCCGAAGAAGATATTGATTTGAAGTTTATTGCTTTATGGATTGCCTTTAACTGTGCTTATGGCAAAGAGATTTCAACTGATGGTTATTTTGGTGAAAAGGTTGGTTTTAGAGACTTTTTGACTGTAATTTGTGATCTTGATGAAGAAAAGACTTTAGATAAGATTTTGTGGAAAAGATTTTCTCAGAGCATCAAAGCACTTTTAGAAAATAAGTATACCTATCAACCATACTGGAATTATTACAATAGTGGTGACAGAGATGCTGACTGGGAGTTAACTTTTAAAAGCTACAATTCAAAAGCATTAAAAGCTTTAATGACACAGAATACAGCTATGGTCTTGAACATTGTCTTTGACAGACTTTATACAATCAGAAATCAGCTCTTCCATGGTGGTGCTACCTGTAACAGTAAAGCTAATCGCATGCAGTTGCATGACGGTTGTGAAATCTTATCTGAACTGATGCCATCTGTTCTTGATATCATGCTAAAGCATCATGACAGAGATTGGGGACGAGCATTCTATCCTTACGTAAAAGAAGACTGAATGGCGCTTTTCCTAAATTCACATGAAAGCAAAGCCATCAGACGGTATAATGCTTCTTTAGTTAAATGAAAGCAGTAAATTGAAGCTGTGATTTTCAAAGATAAAAGGTTAAACATGTTAGACAGTGCTTTATATATTGTTCCTACTCCAATTGGTAATCTTGATGACATCACTTTACGAGCAATTGAAGTTCTAAAAAACGCAACTTTAATTGCAGCTGAAGATACCAGACATTCAAAAATCTTATTAGATAAGTTAGGGATCTCTGGTAAAAAGATGATTAGCTGTCATGATCATAATGAGGAACAAAGAGCATCTATCATTATTGATGAAGTTAAAAATGGCGGTATTGTCGCTTTAATTTCTGATGCAGGCTCTCCTTTAATCAATGATCCTGGCTATAGAGTAGTAACACTATGCTCAAAAGCAGATGTAAGAGTAGTGCCACTACCAGGTCCATGTGCCTTAATTACAGCTCTTGAAGCTAGTGCATTACCTACAGACAAATTCATGTTCTTAGGCTTTTTCCCTGTAAAAGAAAAGGAATTAACAGAAAAGGTTCAGTCTCTAGAGAACGCAGATTACACAGCTGTGTTCTATGAGACCCCACGTCGTATCGTCGATACCATGGAAATTGTAGGTAAGATTTTACCTGAGCATGATGTAACTTTATGCAGAGAGATGACTAAGACATTTGAATCTTTCTATAGATTAAAAGCAAAGGATGCTGCTTCATTTTTAAAGGCAGATCCAGATAGAACCAAAGGTGAGTTTGTAGTAGCTATCGGTTCATTAAAACAGGAAACATCCTCTGTTCCTGCTTCTGTAGTAAAAGCCATTTCAGAGCTTATCAAGACCTCTCCTGTAAAACAGGTTGCTAATGTCTTATCAGATCTTACTGGTATTAAAAAGAACGATATATATAACCTAGCTTTGGATCTTAAAAACAAAAGCGATGAATAAAAAGCTTTAGAATAAAAGTAATTAACAGTTCGAAGAGTCAACATTTTTCATGTATAATGCACGTGAGTCGACCGGGCAATCGCTGCCGTGCACGCGTGTTTAAGATCTTTAAGCATACGGTCACTGGGGGAGGAAAGTCCGAGCTCCGAAGGACAAGGTGCCAGGTAACGCCTGGAGGGCGCAAGCCCATGACAAGTGCAACAGAAAGTAAACCGCCACTTTGTGGTAAGGGTGAAATGGCGAGGTAAGAGCTCACCGCTTTTCTAGCAATAGGAAAGGCATGGTAAACTCCACCTGGAGCAAGATCAAATAGGCTCTCTATGGTTTGGTCCGAACCGAGGGCGGGTTGATTGCTGGAACCAGCGAGCGATTGCTGGTCTAGAGGAATGGTTGCCACTGCTTAGCAGAACAGAACTCGGCTTACAGGTTGACTCATCTTTAAGTCTCTTTCTATTTAAATCTCAGTATCACAAGATACATTTCTATATTTTTACATCAGTATATTCAGCAATTGCATTTGTTTGACCATTAATAGTTCAAAATAAGCTCATAAATGGACATCTTTCAGTTTATTTGCACTAAAAAATGTGTAATAGATCACATCCTTATAACAACGTAATTTTAAGCTACAATTTGCTCACATTTTTTTCGTTTTGTTTAATAAATTGCCTTGATTAATAATGCGATAGAGAAGATTAATCTTCAAAAATAATTTTTTCTCCCACATTTACATATTCTTTGTAACATATTGAATTAAAAGTTTTTTTATAAAAGAGCTAGATATTATTTTCTTGAAATTCTCATATGATTTGGTAAACTAAATGGGTAAAAGTGGTAAATTGTGGTGAAAGTAGTATTAATCTTTCCCCAAAATGACTACTAGGTAGTGTGAATTAGGCTTTTTAAATTATGTTTGACGGTTTGCTTTTAAGTGGAACAAGTGAAGTTTCCCTTGATTCTAAAGGGCGACTGTCTGTGCCTGCACGCTATAGAGAAATATTTGCAGATGATGGAGATGGTCAGTGCATAGTCACTCGTTCCTTGTTTGACAAATGTTTATGGTTATACCCTTCCAGTGAATGGGATAACGTAGTCTCAACCTTAGGCTCACTTCCTACTATGACTGATCCACTGTGTCGTACCATTCAGCGTATTGTTTTAGGCAGTGCAGTTTTTTGTCAGTTAGATGCCCAAGGTCGAATTTTATTACCACCTGAGTTAAGACAGGTAAGTGAGATCACTAAGAAAGCTTATCTTATCGGTTTTAACAACAAATTTGAGCTTTGGTCTGAAGATAACTTTGCTCTTCAGCGTAAGGCTGATGACGAATTATTACAGCAGGCAGCAAAAGATCTTGCATCACACAGCGTGCTTGCTAATTTAAAACTATAAGTATTTAGAATAATAAGAATTTATCATGGCATTTTCACATATTCCTGTATTACTAAATGAAGTCCTTGAAGGCATGAATATCAAGGAAGATGGGATCTATGTAGATGCCACATTTGGTCGAGGCGGCCATTCTAGAAAAATTCTAGAAAGATTAGGTCCTAATGGCAGATTATATGGTCTTGATCGAGACTTAACCGCTGTAGAAGCAGCCAAAACCATTACAGATACTAGATTTAAAATCACACACAGTGCATTTTCAAATCTAAAAGAGGTATGTGAGTCTTTAGGTATTGAAGGAAAGGTTGACGGTATCTTAATGGATATCGGTGTTTCCTCTCCTCAGATTGATGATCCTACTCGTGGCTTTTCTTTTGAAAAAGATGGTCCTTTAGATATGCGAATGGATCAGAGTGCTAAGTTAGATGCCAAGACCATCGTTAATACCTATTCAAAACAAGATCTCGCCTATATCTTTAAAGTTTATGGCGAAGAGAATTTTGCAGCTAAAGTAGCTACAGCTATAGTAAGAGAGCGCGAGAAGACTCCTTTTGAAACTACACTGCAATTATCAGAATTTATTAAAAGAGTAATCGGCGGTAAGCCTACTCCTAAACACAAAGCTACCCGCTGTTTTCAAGCCTTGAGAATTGCTGTAAACGGTGAGCTTGATGAATTAAAAAAAGCTCTAGAGAGCAGTATTGATGTATTAGCAGGTGACGGTCGTCTGTGTGTTATCTCATTCCACTCTTTAGAAGACAGAATAGTAAAAACATTTATAAAAGATAAGTCTCAGGGACAGAAGATCCCAAATGGCCTTCCAATTACTTTTGAAGAAGCCGAAAAAATGAGACTTGCTACAGCAAAAGTGGAGCCTGTAGGAGGTGCTATTAAGGCAACTCCTGAAGAAATAGCAGCCAACGTAAGATCTAGAAGTGCCACACTTAGGATCTGCAAGAGGCTTAAGAGGCTACCCTAGATGCAACAGTCAAATGCAGTAAGAAAGCTAGAAGAGAATTTTCCAACTGAGTCTCCTCAAATTAAAAAGAGGGAACCTCAGTTTGGTGATAGACCTAATCCACAGGTCAAACCTGTGCAAAAGGTTGTTCCTAGTGTTACCACTCAGGTAACCCATGAACATATCATTAGAATTCAGGCACCAACAGATTTATTGAATGATGGTGAGTCTCAGTTAGCTGTACCATCATTAAGCCTTTTTGAAGGTTATAAAAAACAGAAAAAGGCTTTGGTCCCAACTATTTTAAATGACATATTCTCAAATCTTTTGACTTATGTTCTGATCCTTGTCGTTACAACTTTAGCCGTATTAAAGGTGCATCAAGTACAGATGACCCGTGATATGACTATACAGTATAATGAGGTTATAAGGCATAACGAGCTTCTGCATAAGGAATGGTTAACTCTGTTATCTGACAGAGAAGCCTTAACAGAGTATTCTGTGATCCGTAAAAATGCTGATGAAAAGCTTGGTATGGTTCAGCCTAAAACTGAAGACGAAGTTGTAATCGATTTGAGATAAATGGCTTTAAAACAAGTTAACGATGGATCCTATAGCCGCCTACAAGTATCAACAACCAGAATAGCCATCGTATGGTTTTCTGTAGGCTGTCTTTTCATATATATCCTAGCCAGGTTATTCTGGATACAGGTCCTTTATCCAGAAAATCTTATCCGTGAAGGCAATGCTCGTGTCGTCAGAAACTACCATTACGAGCCTCCAAGAGGTTTAATTACCGATAGAAATGGTAAAATCTTAGCTATTTCTGTACCTGTAAAATCCGTAGAAGCCGATCCTAAATTTTTACATGAAGAAGGCGTCTATGATGATCCTTCTAAGATGAAAAAGTTAGCTTTAATTCTTGAAATTGATGTTAATGAGCTCTACAAAAAGACTAAAGATCCTACACGCCGTTACGTGCATTTAAAACATTATCTCGAGACTGATAAGGCAAAAGAAGTAAGAAAGATTTCAAAGACCGGAATTATCTTGAATGATTCCTATCGTCGTCACTATCCTACAGGCGAGATTAACTCAAATCTTGTCGGTATTTTAAATGGTGATGGTGTCGGTGTTTATGGAGTAGAGCAGAGTTTTAATTCTTATTTAACCTCAACTGCTTCCACCAAATTGGCTAAAAAAGATCGCTATAACCATATTGTTGAAAACTTAGGTACCGTCAAGAAAGGAAATCTTGGTGGTAACTTAATGCTAAGTGTAGATAATCGACTGCAAGAATATGCTCATGCCATGTTAAAACAGGCTGTTGAAGAAAACGAGGCTGACAGTGGTACTGCAACCCTGATCGATGTTAAAACAGGTGAAATTTTAGCTTTAGCAAATGCGCCTTCATTTGATCCAAATGATAGAAAACACTTTGACAGCACTAATGCCAAAAACAGAGTTGTAACTGATATCTTTGAGCCTGGATCTACACTAAAACCAATTGTGGCATTAGCAGCCCTTGAGGCAAAAGCTACAAACTGGTCTGAAGTCTTTGACACCAGACCTTTTATTGTCGATGGCAAGATGGTGCGTGACTCTCATGCAATGTCTCAGGGTACCTTAGCCGACATTATTCAGTACTCTTCAAATACTGGTATGGCAAGAATTTCTATGAGAGTAGGTCCTCAAAAGATCATGCAGGTTTTTACCAGATTTGGCTTTGGTTCTAAAACTGAGTCTGGTCTTGTAGGAGAGAACACCGGAAGACTTAATGAAAACAGAAAGTTCTGGTCAGAAATTGATAAAGCTACTTTAGGCTTTGGTTACGGTGTGGCTGTAACTAATCTGCAACTGACTCAGGCATATGCAACCTTAGCTAACAACGGTATCAGAAATCCAGTTTCTATTTTAAGATTAAAGAATCCTCCAAAAGGCACCTTAGTTGCTCAGTCAAATCAGGTAGCTAATATGCAAAAGGCACTTGAGACGGTAGTTGCACAAGGTACAGGTGGCAAGGCTGCTATTGACAGATACCGTGTAGCAGGTAAAACCGGTACTGCTAAAATTGCATCGGTTGGTGGTTACGGTAAATACTACATGTCAACCTTCGCAGGCTTTGCTCCTATTTCAAATCCACGTTTTGCTTTAGTGGTAGTTATCAGTGCTCCAAAGGCTGGTAAGTTCTACGGTGGTGTGGTTTCAGGACCTGTATTTAGGGCCGTGATGTCTAAAGCTTTACAGCTGTATAACATCAAGCCGGACCGAGAGAAGGACGAAAAGAATTAGTAGTGAAAAATAAAAGTCTGAAGGACTTTAATACATTTTCAGAACAGAATTTATAAAGGTAAGAGCGAAAAACAAAGATGAAAAAGTTAAAAGAAATCTTTCAGTATTTGGGCATTAAAAGAAAAGCTCCTGACATTGAATGTACATCACTTGAAGTTGATTCACGTCAGGTAAAAAAAGGAAGCCTGTTTGTAGCTTTAAAAGGTACCAAGGCCAACGGTCTTGATTATGCTAAAAAGGCATATGAATTAGGTGCTGTTGCAATCATGTTCGAAGAGGGAAATACCCCTTCTGAGGAACTTTTAAAAGAAGTTCCTGTCCCTTTTATCAAGTTGTCTGCTAAAAGAAATTTAGGTGAGTTTTGCTCTTTCTTCTATGATGAACCTTCTAAAAGATTAGGTTTAATCGGTATTACCGGTACTAATGGCAAGAGTACTATCACTCAGCTGATTGCACAGTGGCTTAGTGTTACCTTTTCTACAAAATGCGCGGTCTTTGGAACTTTAGGATATGGTTTTTTACCAACTCTAAAAAAGAGTTCTAACACTACTTTAGATGCTGTAAGACTGCAACAGACTTTAAATGAAATGGTAAATGAAGGTGCTCGCTTTGCTGCTTTAGAAGTATCCTCAATCGGTGTTTGTGAAGGTCGAATTGACGGTTGCACTTTTGTTGCAGGTGGTTTTACTAATTTAACTCGTGATCACCTTGATTACCATAAGACCATGGAAAACTACGCTAAAGCAAAAGAAGATTTCTTAAGACGTGTTCCTAAAGAGAGACTTGTGATCAATGTAGATAATGAGCAGGGATGTAAATATGCAGATACCTTCGGTAAATGTGTGGCCTATTCCTGCAAGAGCGACTTTATGGGCTCAGTTTCATCTTTAATCTACTCTCAGTATGTGTGGATTAAATCTGTAACCTATAAGCCTCATGGCATTGCTCTTGAAATTGAATCTACCTTTGGCTCTGGTAAATGTGAAATTGGTTTATTAGGTGGCTTTAACGTCGAGAACTTTGCCTGTGCCTTAACTGTACTTTTATCAATGGGCTATGATTTTGAAAAACTCTTACGCGGAGCTTCAAAACTAAAACCAATTAAAGGTCGTATGGAGTGCTTTAGCGCTGAAGGCAAACCTCATATCGTAGTTGATTATGCTCATACCCCAGACGGTGTAGAGCAGGTATTGCGTGGCGTAAGAGAACATCATCCCGATGGTAAAGTCTTCTGCATCATAGGCTGTGGCGGTGACAGAGATATGGGCAAGAGACCTATCATGGCAATTAAAGCCTCAGTCTTCTCTGATATGGCTATTTTAACCTCAGACAATCCTCGTTCAGAAGATCCTGAGTCAATCTTACGTGATATGGCTTCAGGTGTTGGTGAAGCTAATAACGTTGTACTTATTGCCGACAGACGTAAAGCTATTGAATATGCTTTTGAAAAAGCAGGTCCTAAAGACTGCATTGTGATTGCTGGTAAAGGTCATGAAGATTATCAGATCTTTAAAGATAAGACCATCCATTTTTCAGATAGAGAAATTGCCTGTGAACTTTTAGGAGTTAAATGTGATTAGCTTTAGTTTAGGTGAACTTGCAACCTTTGGAAATTACATCCTAAAGGGACAGGATTTAGTTATCGATGCTGTAAGCACCGATTCAAGAAAATGTAAAAACGCTTTATTCGTAGCTCTAAAAGGTGAGAAGTTTGATGGACACGACTATATAGAAAAGGCTATTGAAGGTGGTGCTGTAGCAGTAGTGTCATCAAAAGTCCTACCTGAGAGTATTACTGACAGAGTAAGCATAGTTTTATGTGATGATACTTTAAAAGCTTTAGGCTATTGTGGTTATTTAGTAAGACGCAAGAGTAAAGCTAGAATTGCCTCTCTAACCGGTTCATGCGGTAAGACCACTGTTAAAGAATTAACCCATGCCATCTTATCTATCTGTGGCAACTGCATGTGTACACAGGGTAATTTCAATAACGACGTGGGGGTGCCTTTAACTTTATTGTCATTAACAAAAGATACCAAATATGCAGTAATTGAGCAGGGCGCAAGTCACCTGTTTGATATTGCTCATACCTGTGAGTTTGTAAAAGCAAATACCGCAATTATCAACAATGTAGGTGGTGCTCATCTAGAAGGCTTTGGCTCTTATGACGGTGTTTACCGTGGTAAATCACAGATCATAGATGATGTGCTCTCACGTGGCGGACGAGCTGCAGTTCCATCTGATTCAAAGTACTTTGAACGCTGGAAGAGTGAGTATGCTTCAGCTTTTAGAAAGGGTTCATTAGTATCTTTTGGTACTCATGAATTTGATTTTGTGCAGTACTCAAATGTAAAAGAGAGCCTGTCAGGCATTGAGTTTGATTTAAGATCGCCACTTAATGATTACAAGATCAAAATGAATGTTCTAGGAGCTCATAATGCTTCAAATGCTGCTGCAGCTACTACTTTAGCTTTAATGACAGGAGCTTCAGAGGCAGCTTTAAAAGCTGGCTTAGAGTCTGCATCCTCAATGCAGGGACGTCTTTGTGCTCATGATTTTAAAAAGATGACTGTAATTGATGATGCCTATAACGCAAGTTTCAATGCATGCATGTCAGCTATTGATACTCTGTCTTTATATAAAGGCCATAGAGTTTTCATTTTCGGTGACATGGGAGAACTTGGTAATGCAGCAGTAGAGTTGCATGAAAAGTTAGGAGAACATGCTGCTTCAAAAGTAGATGAAACCTTGTGCGTAGGTCCATTGAGTGAAAATACCAGCAGATGCGCAGGAGTGAGCGGTAAGCATTTTAATTGTCATTCAGATCTCGTACAATATGCACGCGATTTATTAGATAAATATCCTTATGTAAGCTTTTTAGTCAAGGGATCACACTCTATGCATATGGATACGATAAGCAAAGAACTAATCGCTCTAGGAGAGCTGTTATGATAGTTTATTTATCAGATTACCTAAGTCAGTATATTCCATCATTAAGAGTTGTAAGTTACCTGACCTTTAGAGCTGTAATGTCTTTATTTACAGCCTTAGCAATTTCTCTGTTTTTGGGTCCATATGTGATTAGAAAACTACAAATGTTGCACTTCGGACAGGTTGTCAGAGATGACGGTCCTCAGACTCATTTAAAGAAAACCGGTACTCCTACCATGGGAGGTGTGCTGATTGTAAGTGCCATTGCCATTTCCATGTTACTTTGGTGTAACCTTGCAAATGTTTATGTTTGGTATACCTTAGCAACTTTAATCTGCTATGCTGCCATCGGTTTTTCTGATGACTTCTTAAAAGTAGTGCGTCACGATCCAAAAGGTTTAAGAGCTAAGTATAAATACTTCTGGCAGTCAGCTTGTGCTATTGTTTTATCCTGCCTTATCTATGGCTCAGCAAAATTGCCATCAGAAACTACTTTTGTAGTGCCTTTCTTTAAAGACTTCATGCCTGATATTGGCTTTTTAATTATTCCTTTAGCTTATTTTGTATTAACCGGATCTTCAAATGCGGTTAACTTAACAGACGGTCTGGATGGTTTAGCTATTATCACAACCATTACCGTAGCAGCAGGTTTAGGTATTGTGGCCTGGGCAACCTCAAATGTTAACTTTGCTTCATACCTTTATATTCCGTATGTTCCAAGAGCTGCTGAAATTACCATTGCATGTACTGCAATCGTAGGTGCAGGTTTAGGATTCTTATGGTTTAACTCATACCCTGCACAGGTATTCATGGGAGATGTAGGCTCTCTATCTTTGGGTGCGGTTTTAGGTATGATTGCCCTCTTAATTCGTGAAGAAGTATTACTGTTCATCATGGGCGGTATCTTTGTATTAGAGACTGTAAGTGTGATCTTACAGGTAGGTTCATACAAGTGGACCGGACGTAGAATCTTTAGAATGGCTCCAATTCACCACCACTTTGAGAAAGGGGGCTGGCCTGAACCTCGAGTAATGGCCCGTTTCTGGATCATTACTTTAGTATTGGTTCTAATTGGTCTTATTACTTTAAAGATCCGCTAAGGATTAGAAAATGAATTCACAGCTTAACAATAAAAAAATCGCCGTAATTGGTTTAGGTGTATCTAATATTTCTGTAATTGGATACCTGTTAAAACACGATTTAAAGAAATTCTCTTTATATGACACCAGAATGAATCCTCCTCATGTAGGTGATCTTCCTGTTGGTGTTGATTTACGCTTAGGACCACTGAATGCTGAAGAATTAAAGCAGTTTGATATGGTGGTTATAAGCCCTGGTATCAGCATTTACAACGAGGTCATTGAAGAAGTTGCCTCATCAGGGGTTGAGATTGTAGGCGATATTGAACTTTTCGCTCGTGAAGCTAAAGCTCCTGTAATTGGTATTACAGGTTCAAATGGTAAATCAACAGTAACCTCTCTTACAGGTTATATCGCTGATGTAGCTCATATCAAGGTTGCCGTTGGAGCAAATTTTGGAGTGCCTGTATTTGATATTTTATCTGACGATGTTGAGCTGTATGTCTTAGAGTTATCAAGCTTTGAACTTGAGACCACTCGCTCTTTAAAGCTCGATGCTGCCACCATTCTAAATGTATCTGAAGATCATTTAGACAGATACCACGGTTCTATTGAAGAGTACGCGCAGGCTAAACGCAAAATTTTTGCTCATGCTAAAACTGTAGTTGTAAACCGTGATGATGAGAGAACCTATCCTGTAGAGTCTGATTTAAAGAATCATGAGATTGTAAGCTTTGGTTTAGATGACAAAGAATATGGTCTAATTACAGAAGGTTATGACACTTATCTTGCTGTTGATGGCAATAAAGTATTAAACGTTAATGAAATGCGCATTTACGGTGAGCATAACCACTTAAATGCTTTAGCATGTATGGCTTTAGCTGATGCAGTGGGCATTTCTCGTGATGCTCAGATTACCGCACTGCGTAATTTCTCTGGTCTGCCACATCGCTGTCAGCTCGTAAAAAAGATCAAGGGAGTGTCTTACTACAACGATTCTAAGGCAACTAATGTAGCTTCAACTGAGGCTGCTATCTCTGGACTTAAGGGACTGCACAAAAATGGCATTATCCTTTTAGCAGGAGGTTTAGGTAAAGGTCAGGACTTTACCCCTCTAAAGAGATATCTAGGTCATGAGGTCAGCGCTGTTTACTGCTTTGGTAAAGATAAGCAAAAGTTATTAGATTTATCTGATAAATACTGCTTTGATGTTGAGACCATGGAACAGGGCTTGAACGAGGCTTATAAGGTAGCTAAAGAAGGACAGGCTGTGTTACTGTCTCCTGCTTGTGCTTCCTTTGATCAGTTCAAGGGCTTTGAGCAACGAGGTCAGGTTTTTGTAGATTTAGTAGCAAAACTACAAGAGTAAGATCTTTTATAAGTAGAGCAAACTGATGATGTTATTTCATAAAGGCAAAATTCCAGCTTTTGATAGAGGCCTGTTAGTAGCCTCTTTGCTCTTGATTTGTCTTGGCATTATGGTCATCAGTTCGGCCTCTGTAATGGAGTCGATGGTAAAGTACGGAGATTCTCTGTACCAAACCAAAAAGCATGTATTTGCAGTGCTGATGGCTCTGTTTGTAGGTATGCTCTGTGCTATGACTCCTACTGAAATCTGGAAAAAGTACTCACTGCATTGTTTTATTGTAGTGTGTGCTTTGATGATTTTAGTAATGATAGTAGGTCGTGAAATCAACGGTGCAAAACGCTGGTTACCATTAGGTTTTATTAACTTACAGCCTTCAGAATTATTAAAGATTTTTTGGATCTTGTACTTTTCGTCATATGTTTCAAGAAAGATTGAAAGTATCAGTACCACCACCAAAGGCTTTATAAAACCGGCAGCTTTCATTGGTGTCATGGCTGTGCTCTTATTAGTTCAGCATGATATGGGATCTTTAGTGGTGGTCTCATGCATTACTTACTCTTTAACTTTTATAGCAGGTGCAGGTTTCATTAAATATGGTGTGGTTATCATGCTAGCACTGCTGTTAGCATTTTTACTGGTATTAGTATCTCCATATCGTATTGCAAGATTTAAATCCTTTATGGATCCTTGGCAGGATCAGTACGGTTCAGGTTATCAGTTAACTCAGTCTTTAATGGCCTTCGGTCGTGGAGGTATTACAGGCGAAGGTTTAGGTAATTCATATCAGAAATTAGGCTATTTACCTGAGGCTCATACCGATTTTATTACCTCAATTTTGGGCGAGGAATTCGGCTTTGTAGGTATGGTATTGCTCTTATTGCTAGAGCTGTTCATTGTCTATAAGTCTTTTAGACTTGCTTTTAAGATTTTAAAACAAGATGCAATCTATCAGGGGTATGTAGCAGCAGGTATCGGCACCTTGTTCTGTGTACAGACTTTTATCAATGTAGGTTCAGCTTCAGGTGGTATTCCAACTAAAGGTTTGACTTTGCCACTTGTAAGTTATGGTGGCTCTTCGATGATTTCTTGCTGTATGGCGATTGCTATATTACTCAGAATAGATTTTGAATGGCGTAATAACGCTATAAGTGATAAACGAAAAAATGAAAGTTAAAAAAGTTTTAGTCATGGCAGGCGGTACAGGTGGACATGTATTTCCTGCTTTAGCTATTGCAAAGGCTCTAGAAAAAGAGGGCGCAGAGATTTTGTGGTTAGGAACACGTGGACGCATGGAAGAAATGCTTGTTCCTAAGTACGGTTACAACATCCGTTATATTGATGTTAAAGGTGTTAGACGTAATGGTCTTAAAACACTTTTAAAAGCTCCTTTTATGGTAGCAAGAGCTATTGTTCAGGCAAGAGCTGTAATTAAAGAGTTTAAGCCTGATGTTGTTTTAGGTATGGGTGGTTATGCTTCAGGTCCTGGTGGAGCTGCAGCCTTCCTCTCTGGCATTCCTGTAGTTTTACATGAACAGAATGCAGCTGCCGGCATGACCAATAAACTGTTATTTAAAATTGCCTCAAAAGTAATGTTAGGTTTTCCTGGTGCTTTTACAGGTGAGAAAGTCTCAGTAGTTGGCAATCCAGTGCGTGACAGCATTATTGCTTTGCACGGAAAGGCTCGTGATTTTACACATACTCCTGTAAGAATTAGTATTATCGGTGGCTCATTAGGTGCAAGAGCTTTAAATGAACTGGTACCTCTTGCTCTAAAGAAATTTACTGATGACTCAATTTTGGTTACTCATCAGTGTGGCAAGGGCAACAGTGACAAGGTTAAAGCTTTATATGAAAGTGCTTCATTTAAAGTAGAAGCAACTGATTTTATTGATAACATGGATGCGCTGTATGCCAATACAGATTTAATTATCTGCAGAGCCGGTGCTTTAACTGTAGCTGAGACCTCAACTGCTGGTATTCCTGCTATCTTTGTACCTTTACCTACAGCAGTAGATGATCATCAGACCAAGAATGCTTCAGTTCTGGCAAAAGCAGGGGCTGCTTTTGTATGCAAGCAGTCATCACTTACTGCAGATTCTCTTTATGATTTGGTAAAATCTTTAGTAGATGACAGAGAGAAACTTGCATTCATGTCTGCAAAAGCTTATGAATGCGCAATTACCGATGCTACAGAGCGCGCTGTAAAGATTATTGAAAGCGTGGTTAAAGACTAGCAAAAAGTCATACATAAATAAGAACGTAAACAAGTTACACAAGTACAAGATAAAGAAAGATTAAATGGAAAGTTCAAAGTTAAAATGCAATGTGCCTTTGATGCACAAAGTTAAAAGAATTCACTTTGTAGGAATCGGTGGTGCCGGCATGTGCGGTATTGCTGAGGTTTTAAGAAATGAAGGTTATGCAGTATCTGGTTCTGATATTGCATCATCTAAAGTTACCAAAAGATTAGAAAATTTAGGTATTACCGTATTTATTGGCCACAATGCATCTAATGTAAATGGCGCTAGCGTAGTTGTAGTGTCATCGGCAATTCATGAGGGTAACCCTGAGGTTGAGAGTGCTAGAGCTCTACATATTCCAGTGGTAAGGCGCGCTGAGATGTTAGGTGAGCTAATGCGTTACCGCTATGGTATTGCTATTAGTGGTACTCACGGAAAAACTACAACCACAAGTTTGATTGCATCTATCTATGCTGCCGCAAAACTTGATCCTACCTTTGTTATAGGTGGCCTTTTAAACAGTGCTGGTACTAATGCTAGATTAGGTACAGGCAGATATTTAATTGCCGAAGCTGACGAGTCAGATGCTTCTTTCTTACACTTACAGCCAATGATGACTGTTGTAACCAACATTGAGCCTGATCATTTAGATACTTATGGTGGTGATTTTAACTGTCTTAAAAAGACTTTTGTTGAGTTCTTACACAACTTGCCATTCTACGGTGTAGCCGTAGTTTGTGTTGATGATCCTAATGTAAGAGATATCATTCCCCAGATTGGCAGAACTGTTATTACCTATGGTGTAAGTGAAGATGCTGATTTTAGAGTAACAGATTTTAAAGAAACAGGTCCTCACAGCTCATTTACCTTAGTAAGAAAAGATGCAGCACCATTAAAGATTGAACTTCCAATTCCAGGTCTTCATATGGCAAAGAATGCAGCTGCTGCTATTGCTGTAGCATTAGAAGAAGGTATTGAAGGTGACGTTATCGTGCAGGCTTTAAAGAACTTTAAAGGTGTGGGCAGACGTTTCCAAAATTATGGTGAGTTTAAGACTAAAAAAGGCTGTACCTTAACCTTAGTAGATGACTACGGTCATCATCCAACTGAGGTTGATGCAACTATTAAAGCTGCAAGACAGGCATATCCTGACAAGAAATTAGTTATGGTATTCCAACCTCACCGCTACACACGTACACGTGACTGCTATGAGGACTTTGTAAGAGTATTACAGCAGGTTGATAAGTTAATTTTAGTGGATGTATATCCAGCAGGTGAACCACCAATTCCAGGTGCCGATGGCAGACATTTATGTATGTCAATCAGATTGCAGGGTAAGATTGAACCTCACTTTGTGCAGACTGTAGATGAAGTACCTGCTCTTTTAGAAGAACTTGTTGAGGATAACTCATTAGTTCTGACTCAAGGCGCTGGTAACGTAGTACAGGTTGCCAAAAACTTAAGTCAAATCTGGGAAAAGATTTAATTTAGGCTTTAAAGAGTATGGCAGGCAGTAGACAGACAAGAGGTTACTTTATAGCAGGTGCATTGTTCCTGCTAGTTCTGCTTATTGCCATCGTAAAAAGTGACTACATCATTCAGAATACACTGTCTAAAACTGGAGCATTACCAGTTAAGGCGGTGAAAATTGATGGAGTCTTCAGACAGATTACAAGAAAAGGCATAGCAGATGTTACTGGTAGGGTTTGCGCAGGTCAGAATATAGCAACACTAGACACTAATGTCTTAAAGACAGAACTCATGAAAAATCCATGGGTAGCTCAGGTTGCTGTAAAGAAAAAAATGCCAGATACTATCGTATTATCTGTAATTGAACATGTACCTGCTGCCTACTGGAATGATAATGGCATCTATGATGCCCGCACAAAATCAATTTTTTATCCAGATCTGTCACAATTTAGCCAACCATTAGTGAAACTTGGGGCATTTAGGGATAATCTGTGCAATGAAGTTTACGACAGTGCGGTTTTGTTCATAAGAGCTATGAATGACAGTCCCTACCAGATGGTAGCTTTGTATTTGGATAAAGTAAGGTGTTACACCATTACTTTAGATAATGGAACTAGGCTAATCTTAGGTAGAGGTCAGGACAAGGCTCTTAACCGACTAAAGAGATTTATAAGATCATTTAGTCACACTGGACTTAGCATCGATGATGTCGATTATGTGGATTTAAGGTATGATGTGGGTTTTGCTGTAGGTAAGAGAGACGCTAACTCTAACAATACAGTACAGACTGACAGTGCAAACTATTAAGCTCAGTAAAGCGCAATGCGTTTAAAAGAGTTTTTATTAAGGGAAATAATTCATAATGTTAAATATGAAGAAGAAAAACAATAATGCAGTTGCAAAGAGTGATAAGGAAGAACTTATCACCGCCCTTGATATTGGTAGTAGTCATCTGCGTTTGTTATCAGGTTATGTAGGTCCTGATAAACAGATTAGGATCAGAGGCTATAAAGAAATTAAGAGTGTTGGTTATTCTAATGGCGAAATTAACGATATTGGAAAACTGGCAGGCTCAATAGCTTCTATTGTGCAGCAGTTCCAGAATGAATATGGAATTGAGGTTAAAGATGTAGTAACTGGGGTTCCAGGTCACGTTATTCAGGGTGAAAATCAGCAGGGTAATATCACTGTAAGTTCAGGTCAGGTAACTGAAACTGATAGAAATAGGGCCATCGAAAACGCTGCTGCTGGTTTACAACAGTTAAACCGCAATGACTTTGTGGTAATTCACAAAAATCCGCAGAATTATTCAACCGAGTCATCAGAAAACATTGTTAACCCAATCGGCTTTTATGCTAAAAGACTTGATGTAAATGTCCATTTTATAGGTTGCAAAGGCTTATATAAAAAGAACATTGAACAAGCTGTCAGCATGATAAGTTCAAATATTCATACTAAGAATGTTATTTATGTAGGTAACGCAGTCTCTGCTGCTGCTATTACCGAAAATGAAAAAGAAATCGGTGTTATTCAGGCTGATATTGGCGGTGGTACCATCTCATTTACTGTGTATGATGCTGGTAAACAGTTAATCTCTCAGGGAATTTCTGATGGTGGTGACTATATTACCAATTCTATTGCAAGAGAGTTTGCTATTCCTAAACAGTCAGCAGAAGAGCTAAAACTCAAATACGGCATAGCATCTCCAGATATCATCCCAGATGATCAGAAAAATTATCAACTTAAAGTTGAAGTTCCAACTCAGTTCTCAAATCAGACTGAAGAGGTAACCATTACTTTAGGTGAGTTGTCTGCAGTTATCTACAGATGCTTAGGCAGCATGTTTGAACTTTTGTTCCAAAGAATAACAAGTCATGGTAAATCTTTCTTAAAATCTTTAGATATTGGTGCTGGTGTGGTGTTGACTGGTGGAACAGCCATGTTACGCGGTATTGATACAGTGCTATCAGACTACATCAACTATTACAGCCAGAATCCTGCTAATGAATTTTTACATTGCAACAGCAAGGTTCGTATTGGTGTACCTGTAGGCTTGAGAATGTGCGATGACATTCGAATTCCAAATGAATTAAGAAGCTCAATGGCTCCTGGTATAGCTGCAAGACCAGATCAGGCTGTAGTTTTTGGACTTTTGAGAGTGGCTAAATTTGACAATTTAGAGCAATACTCAAATTCAAGAAGCAGAAACGACGATTCAGATGAAGTTGGAAAAGGTTTCCTTGGCAACTTTAAAAATTGGATGAAAAGAGAGTTATAGATTACTATATGCTCACTTTGACGTGAGCTATAACAAAATTTTATGCTAAATTTGAGCAGAATGTCTCAAATATTGGTATGATTTAGTAAAGATTTTTAAGAGAGTACAAAAATGAGCGATTTTCGTGTTGAATCAGTGTCAAATTCAAATGCAGGGAGCACTATCACTCCTTCAGGAAAATGTGTTATCAGAGTATTAGGCATCGGTGGCGGTGGCGGTAACTCACTACAGCACATGATTAATGACAGTCTTTCAGGTGTGGAGTTTATTGCTGTAAACACCGACTCTCAGGCTCTTTCTAAGTCAACTTCACCATTAAAGGTTCAGATTGGTGTTAAGTTAACAAACGGTCTTGGTGCAGGTTGTGATCCTAATAAGGGTCGTAAAGCAGCTGAGGAAAGCAAGGAAGACATCAAGAAGTTGATTCAGGGATCTGACATGGTATTTATCACCGCAGGTATGGGCGGTGGCACCGGTACTGGTGCAGCTCCTATTATTGCAGAGATCGCAAAAGAAACCGGTGCTCTTACAGTTGCAGTTGTAACTAAGCCATTTAAGTTTGAAGGTAAGAGACACATGGTTAATGCCGAGTCTGGTATTACCGAGCTTTCAAAGCATGTTGATTCTTTAATCGTTATTGATAACGACAAGTTATTAAAGAACTTAGGTGCAAACATTTCTATTGTTAACGCATTTAATGCAGCAAATGATGTGCTGTTAAATGCAGTTAAGGGTATTACTGACGCTATCACAAGCCCAGGTTATATCAACCTTGACTTTGCTGATGTTGTAACCGTAATGCGTGGTCGTGGTCATGCAATGATCGGCAACGGTGTAGGTCAGGGCGCAAACTTTGTTGAGGACGCTGTAGATAGAGCTATCCACTCACCTCTAATTGAGCAGGTTGATATCAAGTCAGCAGCAGGCTTACTTGCAAATGTTCGTGTTAACCCTAACTTCCCAATTGCAAAATGGGAAGAAATTTGTAATGCAATTCAGTCATATGCTGATGAAGAGGCAGATTGCAAGTTTGGTATGAGCTTTGACGATTCTATCGCTGAAGATCAGGTTGCAATTACCATCTTAATTACAGGTATCAGCGCAACAGACAATACTTTAGCAGCTAATAAGCCTCGTCCAAATACTGTTGAAGGCTTAAACCGCCCTGCAATGCCAGGTACAAGACCTGCTGCAAGAGGTTTCTTTACACAGGCAAGAACTGATGCTGCTCCACAGCCATTCACTGCTTCACAGCCACAACAACAACCACAGCAACAGCCTCAGCAGCATGCTCAGACATCAGATCCATTTGCTCAGACTGCATATAATGGTAGCTTTGGCTCGGCAGCTCCACAGGAGCCAACCTTTACAGGTTTAAAGAGCGCAACTGAAGTTCCTGTAGATAGCTTTGGTAAGAGCCCTGCTGAAGACAACAGCAACATTTGGGAATTACCTCCAATCTTACGTTCAAAGTCTGAATAAGATTGCAATGATTAAATAAAAAAACGGAGCATAAGCTCCGTTTTTTGTCAGAGCAAAACCAAAATAGACATACTTTCCGACTAATACTTATCCTTTACATTTTTCTCTTATTCAATAAGTGTGCAATACACATAAATATCTGCCTGAGGTTGCAAAATAAAACTTATTTTTTATAATGTCATTCAATATAAACTTGCGGAGCCAAGAGATAAATGAGTGATGTTAAAGTAGAAAACGATATTAACATGCAGGGAGATACCATTACTCCTTCATGTGGCTGTGTAATTAGAGTCATCGGCGTCGGCGGTGGCGGTAATAACGCACTGCAGTATATGATGGATAAAAATTTAGCTGGTGTAGAGTGCATGGCTATCAATACTGATCCTCAGACTCTTGAAAGAACCAATGCAAAATTAAAAGTTCAGATTGGTGTAAGAACCACCAATGGTTTAGGTGCTGGCTGCGATCCTAATAAGGGACGTAAGGCTGCTGAAGAGAGCTATGAGGATATTAAAAAGTTACTCTCAGGCTCTGATATGGTATTTATTACAGCTGGCATGGGCGGTGGTACCGGCACTGGAGCCTCCCCAATAGTCGCCAAAGTTGCTAAAGAAGTTGGAGCCTTAACAGTTGCTATCGTAACTCAGCCTTTCTCTTTTGAAGGTAAACGTCACCGTATCAATGCAATGGCTGGTATCAGTGAGCTTGCTAAAAACGTCGATTCCATCATTATTGTTGATAATGACAAGTTATTAAGAAATTTAGGCCCGAACGTATCTTTAAAGAATGCCTTTGAAAAAGCAAATGATGTTTTATATCAGGCAGTAGAAGGTATTACCTCAGCTATTACAAACACAGGTTTTATCAACCTTGATTTTGCTGATATCGTAACCGTAATGAGAAACAGCGGTTTGGCTATGATTGGCTCATCTGAAGGTCAGGGACCAAACTTAGTTGAAGATACTGTAAGAAAGGCAATCAACTCCCCATTAGTTGATAACGTAAACTTAGGTTCAGCTACTGGCCTAATTGCTAATATCAGAGTAAGCCAGAATATTCCTGTAAATCTGTTGTCGGAAGTTTGCGACGCCATTCAGGCATACGCTCGCGAGGATGCAACATGTAAGTTTGGTCTGTATTTTGATGACAAACTTGATGACGGTAAGATTGTTGCTACAGTTTTAGTAACCGGTATCAGTTCAACTGATATTGATTTACCTTCAAATCAGGCTATCAACAGATTAAATCCTGCAAATAATTAGATAAAAATCTTGAGATAGACAGGTTATAAACCTGATAAAAATCGGATTATACATACGATAAAGTCGTAATTGCACTAGACAGGTAATTACGCTTTTTTTTTATAAATTTAAGAAAATAATTAAATTTTAAATTGTCGCTTTCTGCTAATTTTCACCTAAGAATAAGCGACTAATATCACATGCAGCAAATAAAAGATCTGTAAACTATTGTTTAACTTAATGTTAAAAATGTTCGCTAGATCGCAAAAAAGTTATATAATGTGTGCAAGTTCTGCACCACATTGGCGTGAGGTATTCAAATGATCAAGCAGAGAACAATCCTAAAACCTGTATCTATGACAGGTATCGGTCTTCATTCTGGTGCTAAAGTAGAAGTGGCTTTCAGACCAGCTCCTGCTAATACCGGTCTTGTTTATACTCGCACAGATTTAAATCCTGCCGTAACAATTAAGTGTAATGCAGACTCTGTAAGAGATACTCAGTTATGTACTGCACTTGTCAATGATAATGGCGTAAGAATTTCAACCGTTGAGCATCTTACAGCTGCATTAAGCTCATTAGGTATTGATAACCTTTTTATTGATGTTAATGCGCCTGAAATTCCTGTAATGGATGGTTCAGCTCAACCATTTATCTATCTGTTCGGTACAACAGGGATCAAAGAATTATCTGCTCCTAAAAAGTTTTTAAGAGTTGCTCGTAAGGTTCGTGTAGAAAACGAAGGTAAGTGGGCAGAATTAACTCCATCAGAGAGTGGTTTCCATTTAGATTTACAAATCGATTTTAACCACCCTGCAATGGATAGAGATAAGCAGCACTTTGCAATGGACTTTACAGGTCAGAGATTTGCAAGTGAAGTATCTCGTGCTCGTACCTTCTGCTTTATGCGTGATGTTGAATTCATGCATGCTCATAACTTAGCTTTAGGCGGTTCATTAGAAAACGCTGTGGTTTTAGATGACAACAGAGTAATTAATCCTGAAGGTTTACGTTATGAAGACGAATTCGTAAAGCACAAGTTATTAGATGCAATCGGTGATCTGTATATGGATGGTCACAGTATCCTAGGTAATTTCAAAGCTTACAAGACTGGTCATGATTTAAACAACCGTCTATTAAGAGCATTCTTAGCAGATCCTAAGAACTATGAAGTTATCGAATTTACAAATGAGATTGCTGAAAGCCCTGAACATGCTATTGATTTTCTTGATAGCAAGAAAGCACTAAGATCCTTTTAAGGATATTATATTAGATGCTGTCAATTAAGGCCGGATGGATTGAAGGAATTCGTCAGGTTCCGGTCAAAAGATTCGGTCCTCGTCCTAGTGGTTTTGAAATCTCTCTAATTGTCATCCACTGTATTGCTTTGCCTCCAAAACATTTTGGAGGACATTATGTGGATGATATCTTTACAGGAAGTCTTGATCCTGACGCTCATCCCTACTTTAAGGATGTAGCCCCTCTTGAAGTATCCACTCATCTTTTTATCAACAGACTTGGTCGTATCACTCAATACGTTTCATTCCTTGATAGGGCATGGCATGCTGGTCGTTCATCATACAATGGGCATAAAGAGTGCAATGACTACTCAATTGGTATCGAACTTGAGGGAAGCGATGATAGTGAATACACTATAGATCAGTATAAGAGTTTAAAAGAAGTCGTAGCTCTTATTAAGCAAACCTATCCTGCAATTGGTAATAATGTTGCAGCTCATAGTGAAGTCGCTCCAAACAGAAAGACCGACCCTGGTCCTTATTTTGATTGGAGTGGCCTAAGATAAAAATAAAGATAACCTAAAGATACAGAGGTGTACCAAACTTATGGCTAACTATCTTACTTCTTACTTTGAACAAGCGAAAGAGCGTCAGACTGCAGGTGTAGAGCCTTTAGCATTGAATGCAGACTTTACAAAAGAACTTGTTTCACTTCTAAAAACACCTCCTGTAGGTTCAGAAAATGACCTTTTACACCTCTTAAAAGACAGAATCAATCCAGGTGTAGATGAGTCTTCAAAAATAAAAGCTGACTTTTTATATGAAATTGCAACAGGCAAGGCTGTAAGTCCCATTGTTGATAAGAAATTAGCTGTAGCTCTTTTAGGCAATATGAAAGGTGGCTTTAATGTAGGTTACTTGGTGTCTTTATTGTCAGATAAAGAGTTAGCAGCGGACGCTGAAGATGCTCTAGAGCAGACTCTTTTAATCTACAACGCTTTTGATGATGTAGCAACATTAGCAACCAATGGCAATAAGAATGCTCAGTCTTTAATTCAAAAATGGGCTGATGCAACTTGGTTTACTAAAAAAGCTGAATATCCAAAGAAAGTTACTTTAACCGTATTTAAAGTAGCAGGTGAGACTAATACTGATGATTTCTCACCAGCTCCTGATGCCTGGTCACGTCCTGATATCCCACTGCATGCACTTGCTATGTACAAGATCTCACGTGATGACTTAAAGGCTGATATTGAAGGTGTAAAGGGCCCAATCTCTACTATCGAGAAATTAAAGTCAAAGGGCAATCCTCTCTTATTCGTAGGTGATGTTGTAGGTACTGGCTCTTCAAGAAAGTCAGCAGCTAACTCACTTATCTGGCACATCGGTCATGACATCGAAGGTGTACCTAACAAGAGAGCAGGTGGCGTAGTTGTAGGTGGTAAGATTGCTCCTATCTTCTACACCACTTTAGAGGATTCTGGTGCCCTTCCAATTGAAGCTGATGTTTCAAACTTAAACTCAGGCGATGTAGTAGATTTAAATGTTTATGACGGCACTATTACCCGTCATGATTCAGATGAGGTTTTAACTAAGTTCAGTTTAAAGACTAATACTTTATTAGATGAAGTTAGAGCAGGTGGTCGTATTCCTCTTATCATTGGTAAAGATTTAACCTCAAAAGCTAGAAAATTCTTAAAGTTATCTGAGTCTGAGGTCTTTGCAAAGTCTTCAAAGATTGAAGGTGCTGGTGGCTACACCAGAGCTCAAAAGATTGTAGGTAAGGCTTGTGGCTTAGAAGGTGTACGTCCAGGTCAGTACTGTCAGCCTGTAATTACAACTGTAGGCTCACAGGATACAACAGGACCTATGACAAGAGATGAGTTAATTGATTTAGCTTGTCTTAAGTTCTCAGCTCCAGTTGTAATGCAGTCATTCTGTCATACTGCAGCTTATCCAAAGCCTGTTGATGTTAAGACTCATCACACCTTACCTCAATTCATCCAAAACAGAGGCGGTATTGCTCTGCACCCAGGCGACGGTGTTATCCATTCATGGTTAAACAGAATGTGTCTGCCTGATACCGTAGGTACCGGTGGTGATTCACATACCCGTATGCCATTAGGTATCTCATTTGCAGCAGGTTCAGGTCTTGTAGCTTTCGCAGCTGCAACCGGCATCATGCCACTTGATATGCCTGAGTCTGTATTGGTTCGCTTTACAGGTAAGAGAAAGCCTGGCATCACCTTACGTGATCTTGTACATGCTATCCCTTATTTTGCAATTCAAAAGGGCTTATTGACAGTTGAGAAGAAGGGCAAAAAGAACATCTTCTCAGGCAAAATCATCGAAATTGAAGGTCTTGAGGATCTGTCAGTTGAACATGCTTTTGAATTAGCTGATGCTTCAGCTGAAAGATCAGCTGCTGCCTGCGCTATCTCTTTATCAAAAGAGTCTGTAGCTAAGTACTTAAAGTCTAATATCGCTCTTTTACGTCAAATGGCAAAAGATGGCTATGAGACCAAAGAAGCTTTATTAGCCCGTGCTGATGCTATGCAGAAGTGGCTTGACAACCCAGAGCTTGTAGAAGCTGACAAAGACTGCTCATATGCAGCTGTACTAGAAATTAACTGCGATGAAATTAACGAGCCTATCTTATGTGCTCCTAATGATCCTGATGATGCTCGTTTATTATCAGAGGTTGCAGGTACTAAGATTAATGAGGTTTTTGTCGGTTCATGTATGACTAATATCGGCCATTACAGAGCAGCTGCCGAGATCTTAAAAGGTCAGAGCCATGAAGTCCCTGTAAGACTGTGGATGACTCCTCCTACCAGAATGGACAGACAGGAGTTGTCAGATGAAGGTCTGTTCTCTATCTTAGGTAAGGCTGGTGCTAGAATTGAAATTCCTGGCTGCTCACTATGTATGGGTAATCAGGCACGTGTTGCAGATAACGCAACTGTAATTTCAACTTCTACAAGAAACTTCCCTAACCGTTTAGGTAATGGTGCAAATGTGTTCTTAGGCAGTGCAGAGCTTGCTGCTGTTACTGCAAAATTAGGCAAGTTACCTACAGTTGATGAATACTTTGAAAACACCAAATGCCTTGATGGCAAAGAAAGTGAGATCTACTCACTGTTAGATTTTAGCAAGTAGTATTTACTATTTTTCTGAAAATCAACCTATACTTGAAGAAGCAGAGTGAGAAATATACTCTGCTTTTTTTATATGATCTCATTTTTGAGAGTTGTATACTATTCACATTGCACAAGCGATGTAATCGTTTGCTATAATAGGAAAAGTTAAGAGTTTTATCTCTTTTTAGTAGATCTTTCTACAATAAAGTTTCGACAATAGATTTTTTCAAAATGAAGTTCTATGTAATAGAACTTTGTAAATATAGTTATTGTTAGGAGTAACACATGAAAGTTGCAGTTTTAGGTGCAGCAGGCGGTATTGGCCAGCCTTTATCAATGATTTTAAAGAACAATTTACCAGCTGGTTCTTCTCTGAGCCTGTTCGACGTAGCACCATTTACCCCAGGTGTTGCAAAGGACTTAAGCCACATTCCTACAGACGTAACAGTCGACGGCTTCACAGGTGACGACCTAACTAAGGCTTTAGAAGGCGCTGACGTTGTAGTAATTCCTGCAGGTGTTGCTCGTAAGCCAGGTATGACTCGTGATGATTTATTCAACATCAACGCAGGCATCATCGCAAACTTAGTTCGCAATATTGCAAAGACCTGCCCTAAGGCATGTATCTGCATCATCACCAACCCAGTAAACTCAACTGTTCCATTAGCAGCTGAAGTATTAAAGGAAGAAGGCGTATACGACAAGCACCGTTTATTCGGTATTTCAGTTCTTGATGTACTACGTTCAGAGACTTTCTTAGCTGAAGAGTTAGGTATTTCAAATCAGCGTATCCTAGTTCCAGTAGTTGGTGGTCACTCAGGCACTACTATCGTTCCTTTAATCTCTAAGGTTATCGGTCACGAGAAGATCTCTCAGAAGAGAATCGAAGAGTTAACCTACCGTATCCAGAACGCTGGTACTGAGGTTGTTGAAGCTAAGGCTGGTGCTGGTTCTGCTACCTTATCAATGGCAACAGCTGGTGCTCGTTTTGCTCTTAAGGTTGTAAAAGGCTTATTAGGCGAGCCTGGTGTTAACGAGTACTCCTACGTTGAAGGTGGTTCAAAGTACGCTCCATTCTTTGCTCAGTGTGTACGCTTTGGCAAGAACGGCTGGGACGAGACCTTAGATTTAGGTACTGTTTCAGAGTATGAGCAGAAGTTAATCGATGAGGCAGCTCCTCAGTTACAGAAGAACATCGAAAAGGGTGTTAACTTCGCTAAAGATTGGCTTGCAAAGAACAAGTAATCTAAAAGAATCATAAGTTAAAATAAACTATTCTTGGGAAGGCAGTTTCTTTTTTTTAGAGGCTGCCTTTTTTTGTAATATGAAATATAAATACACCATTTTTTGAATGTTCATATTGCTAATTTGCAAATTTATCTGATTCAATCACCAAAGCAAATAAGACTGCTAAAGAAATATTGGATTATGCATTTTCAGAAATGTTTAATAATGTTTTAAGCGCTCTAATGCCTCTAAGGTGACTGTAAAACTCATTGAAGATGCAATGAAAACATACATTGTTGTTGAAGATAATGGTATTGGTATTTTCAAGAAAATTAAAAATGATTTATCCCTTCAGGATGAACATCAATCATTATTGGAACTTGCTAAAGGAAAGTTTACCTCTAATCCAAAAGAACATTCAGGCGAAGTTATTTTCTTTTCATGTAGAGCTTGTGATTTGTTTTTAATTCATTCAGGCTCTTTGACCTACAGTCTAGATCGTGCTTCAGATATTGGAAAGTTTATCGAAACAGATAAAGATCTTGAAGATAATGATTTCTCAGGTACTCTTGTGTTAATGGCTATGAACAATAATTCCTCAAACTCTCTGAAAAAAGTTTTTTGATGAATATTTTTCTAGTTACGAAGATAAAACTTTTGGTAAAACTGTTGTTCCTGTTAAATTACTTTGCTATAAAGATGAAGGTATTATTTCAAGCTCTCTGGCAAAACGCTTACTTGCAAGGTTTGATAAATTCAAATATGCAGTGTTGGATTTTTCTGGCATCGACGATATAGGACAGGTGTTTGCTGATGAAATTTTCAGGGTATTTGTAAATTCACATCCTGAAATAGAAATATCATATATTGAAGCTAACAAGAGCATTAAAAACATGATAGAGCACGTTTCTGCTAACAGATAAGCCCCATCTTATTCCTTTATCAATAGAATTTAGTTCTTTGCAGATATAAGTGGTGGATGAGCAATCCCCACCATTTCATGTTTAGAAACTGTTGGTTGTAGAGCCTCATTTTTGTGGATTTCTCTTGAGCTCTCAAGCTGTTCTTCTGAGTATGTGATCTATCAGCATATAAGCAATGATCTCCACAATTGCAAAATAAAATTAAACTATATTTAACTTTTACCGAAATATAAGTATTAGAAGAAAAAAGTTTCAAGATAAGTTCTAGATAAAAGTTCTTAGCTTATTTTGAGAGTTTGTTTCTTAAAACCGTGTCATGTCACCTATACTTAGTGACATGAGAATATTAACTTAGGAGGACGTACGATGAGGTTAAACTGTAAAATCAGTCTCATTGCACTTGCTGTAAGCTTGATGTGCGTATCGGCTCCTATTTCATCCTATGCTGCAAAATATGAGGTTGTAACTAGTACTAAGGCAATGGTAGCTCGTGATACCTTACAGGGTATTGATATGAGTTCAATCTCTAATTCTGGCGGTGCAAGTACTGAAATGTACACTGCGGACAGAATGAATGCCATTGTTGAGAATACAGATCTTGTAAGTGTGGTAAAAGATCAGGATAAGTGCCAGTTCACCTCCGATATTGAAGATAGAGCAAGACTTGTAAAAAGTCCTGTCTTTATGTACGCATGGGGAGTAATGTTGCTCAATGGTACCTGTGTAACACAGGATCGTGATCTTGCAATTGGATATATTAGAAAAGCAGCTGACAATGGTTATGCTCCTGCCATGGTAAGAATGTCTCAGTTCTTTGAGCGCGGTCTTTACATGGGCAAGAATATGAATATGTCAGAGCAGTATATGCATACTGCTGCTGCTTTAGGTTCTAAGACTGCAAGATTAGGTTGGGCTGATATGTTAGTACGAGGCTATGGAACTCCTGCCTTGTATGAAGAAGCTTATGGATGGTTATATCATTCTGAATACGAAGATAACTATTCTAAAGCTAAAAAAGCATATCTTGAGAGTCAGCTAAAGAAGCATCTACCACCTAATGTGATAGCCCGTAATGAGGCCTTTGAGCCTGATTACTAAAAACTTGAGGACGGCAAAGCCGTCCTTTTGTTTTAATGAAGCTTTCCTGTATTCTCACAGTCTCATTTCACTCAAATCGTTAGATCATTTTAAGATCTGATATAATCAACGAAGTTTTTAATTATTTCTTACCAATTGGTGGTTATAAAATTACTTTATAAAAGTAATTTATGATAACTGCTTATTTCAAATTGTTTTCGATTTGCTGTAAGTTTTGTTTTGATAACTTGTTTATATTAAACAGCGTTTATATAAGAACACAGACAGCAAAATTTAGCTGAGCCTTAAAGATGTTTGATAATCTTACCCAAAGACTTAACCGTACTTTAAAGAATATTAGCGGTAAAGGTCGTATTACCGAAGATAATATTAAAGACACCTTACGTGATGTCAGAACAGCGCTGTTAGAAGCTGACGTTGCACTGCCTGTAGTTAAATCATTTACAGCAAGAGTAAAAGAAAGAGCTTTAGGTCAAGAAGTTGCAATGAGCTTAACTCCTGGTCAGGAGTTTATTAAAGCAGTTCATGCTGAACTTGTTGCTACCATGGGCGGTGAGACCTCTGAAATCAATTTAGCTCATCAGCCTCCTGCTGTGATCTTATTAGCAGGTCTGCAAGGTGCTGGTAAGACTACATCTGCTGCAAAACTGGCTCTTTACTTAAAAGAGAGAATGAATAAAAAGGTACTGTTAGTATCAGTTGATACTTACAGACCAGCAGCTATGGATCAGTTAAAGACCTTAGCACAAGAAATTTCAGTTGATTGCTATCCTTCAGATCCAAAGGATAAGCCTGAGAGCATCGCACAGGCAGCTTTAAAAGAAGCAAAACTTCGAGCATATGACGTCATGATCTTAGATACAGCAGGTCGTTTAGCTGTAGATGAGGAAATGATGAACGAGGTAAAGCGTCTACATGATTTGACAGATCCTATCGAGACCTACTTCGTAGTTGATGCGATGACCGGTCAGGATGCAGCTAATACAGCCAAAGCCTTTAATGACGCTTTAGAGTTAACTGGTGTCATCTTAACAAAGGCTGATGGTGATGCTAGAGGTGGTGCTGCATTATCTGTAAGAGAAATTACTGGTAAGCCAATTAAGTTTATCGGTATGGGCGAAAAGATTGCTGCTTTAGAGCCATTCCATCCAGACAGAATTGCATCCCGTATCCTTGATATGGGTGATATCTTATCTTTAATCGAAGATCTGCAACGAAATACTGATCTTGATAAAGCTAAGAAGATGGCTGAAAAGATTAAGTCAGGCGCGGGCTTTACTTTTGAAGACTTTAGAGATCAAATTGCTCAGATGAAGAAAATGGGCGGTATGACCGGTCTTTTAGATAAATTACCTGGCATGGGTAATTTATCTGACAAGATTAAAGATAAAGTTAACGACAAGCAGATAGATCATATGGAAGCTATCATCAATTCCATGACTAAAAAAGAAAGACTTCATCCTGAGATCATTAAAGGTTCTCGTAAAAAGAGAATTGCTGTTGGCGCAGGTGTTGAGATCCATGAGGTTAATGTCCTCTTACGTCAGTTTGATATGACCCAAAAGATGATGAAAAAGATGGGTAAAGGTGGTGTCCGTAAGATGGCAGGTGCTATGCGTGGCATGATGGGCGCTATGGGTGGCATGGGCGGAATGGGAGGTATGGGTAACTTCTTCCGCCGTTAAGATTTTTATTAAAGAGAAAAGCCTTAGTATGCTTTAACTTTTTGATAACTTAAGTTAACAGTTGCATAAATTTTTTACTCTTGATTTTTTGAAATTAAAGTGTAAAATAATGCAACTGTTTTTGTATGTTGACAATTTTTTTAGATTGTCAGATTTTTTTAATTAATATAGGTACTAGCGAAATGGTAGTCATTCGTTTACGTCGTTTAGGCGCAAAAAAACGTCCTTTCTATCACGTTATTGTTGCAGACAAGCGTTTTGCTGCATCAGGCCGTTTCATTGAGCAGGTTGGTATTTACAACCCTATCGCTCAGGGCAAGGAAATCCGTCTACGTTTAGATTTAGAAAGCATCAATGCATGGATTGCAAAGGGTGCACAGCCATCAGATCGTGTAAAGCGTCTTTTATGGGAAGCTGAGCAGGGTGAAGAGGCTGTTTTAAAGGCTAAGGCTGATAAGCACGAGAAAGCTGTTGCTGCTCGTAAAGCTGCTGCTGAAGCAAAGGCTAAGGCTGAAGCTGAGGCTGCTGAGTCTTCAGAGGCTGCAGAGGCTTAATAGCTGCTTATGGCAGATACACCGCGTCCAATGGGAGCTTTAGGCTCATCATTTGGAGTAAAGGGATGGATGAAGGTCCGTTCTTTTGCGAGCCAACCTGAGAACCTTTTTGACTACTCGCCATGGTTTATACGTCAGCGCGGGGCGGAATGGCGCGAGGTTCAGGTTGAAGAATACAGACCACATGGTAACGACTTTGTCGTTAAGTTAAATGTGGCCTCAACTCCTGAGGAAGCAAAAGCTTATGCAGGAGCTGAGATTGGGATCAGGCGCTCAAGCCTGCCTCCTGTACCTGAAGGTACATATTATTTGTGCGATCTTGAAGGTTGTACAGTAATTGGACTTGAAGGTGTAATGCTCGGCAAAGTGTCGAGAATTAGGGATTATGGAGCCACTCCTATTTTAGAGGTGTCTCCCTCTGACCACCTGGCTAAGGAACGTACAGAAGATTTTCTTATTCCTTATGTCGTGGGCCCAATTGTTAAAGCAGTTGATCTCGAAGCTAAGACAATTGAGGTTGAGTGGGGCGTAGATTATTAACCATGTACTTTGGTGTTGTTACGCTCTTTCCTGAGATGTTTGATGCTGTGACCAAATCTGGGGTTACAAGAAGAGCCTGTGAAAACGGGCTGATTAAAGTTGAATGCTTTAATCCTCGTACTTATACCTTAGATAAGTTTCACAACGTGGATGACAAGCCATACGGTGGCGGTCCAGGTATGTTGATGCAGGTTCAGCCCTTGCGTGATGCAATTCATGCAGCTAAAGAAGCAGCACCTCAAGGAACAAAAGTAGTTTGTTTATCTCCTCAAGGTAAACAGCTAGATCACTCTCTGGTCACCAAATTCCACAGCTGGGGCTCAATGATTCTTGTAGCAGGTCGCTATGAGGGTATTGACGAGCGTGTCCTTCAGACTGAAGTCGATCTGGAGGTTTCAATCGGTGACTACGTCCTGTCAGGGGGTGAACTTCCTGCCATGTGTATCATCGACGCAGTTTCCAGAATGGTGCCTGGTGTTTTAGGCAACATTCAGAACGCACAGGAAGATACTTTCGCAAAAGGTCTCTTACATTTTCCTCAGTACACTCGTCCTGAGGTCATCGATGGACTTAAGGTTCCTGAGATTTTAATGAGTGGCAATCACGAAAAGATCCGAGCTTGGCGTTTAAAGCAGTGTCTTGGTCGTACTTATGAACGTCGCCCTGATTTACTGCAGAACCGTGAACTGACTAAAGAAGAGAATAAATTACTTTCTGAGTACTTAGAAGAACACGGCTTGAACTAAGATTTTTTGTTTTTACTTAATGGTAGGTACATTAAAATGGCTAGCAACCCAATTATTGATCAGCTAGAGAAAGAGCAAATCCGTACTGACATCCCTGAGTTCAACCCTGGTGATACTGTACGTGTTGAGGTTAAGGTTGTTGAAGGCGACAAGAGCCGTTTACAGGCTTTTGAGGGCAACGTTATCGCTAAGCGTAACCGTGGCTTAAACTCATCATTCACCGTTCGTAAGATTTCTTCAGGTGAAGGTGTTGAGCGTGTATTCCAGACCAACTCACCACTTATTGCTTCAGTTAAAGTAACTCGTCGTGGTGACGTTCGTCGTGCTAAGCTTTACTACTTACGTGACCGTGCTGGTAAGTCAGCTCGTATTCGTGAGAAGATCAACTAATCAGTACTCTACTGATAAGTTAAAACGCCCAGTCTATGCTGGGCGTTATCGTAAGAATTCTAATTTATAGCAAGATAGCTATTCAGGTCTGAGTTAGAATCATCATCTACGTAATACTTCTCACCCCATTTACTTATCATCTCAAAAATAGGAATTATCGATCTGCCTTTTTCAGACAGCGAATATTTGACTTTTGGCGGAATTTCATCAAAAGATTGACGAACAATCATTTGACTTGAAATTAGCTCCTTTAGTGTGGCAGCTAATACTGCATCAGTAATGTTGTCTATTCTGCTTTTTATCTCGACATACCTTAGATTATCAGCGTTTACTAATACTGACAGTATGCGTGAATTCCATTTGCCACTGAACAAATCGAGTCTATACTCAAGTGGATTACGGATATCTTTTTTTAGTTTGCACTTTTTCATTACTCAATTCACATCTTACTTTTTAGCCTATCAGTTATTTTTTTTGCTACAGTGTTTCTATCAAGTTAATACGGATTGCAGACGTCAAAAACGTGTTATAAATCAAGTTATACGAACAATAAGGAATAAATTTGTAGAGAAATAAGAGAGATTCAGATTAGGAGCTGAATTGAATCTTGTTTTACAAAATAAAAGGCCACAACCCTCGTCGGAAAAACTATGGTTGTGGCTGACACAAAGTCATGTTAATTTTTACCATACCAATTGTTCTATGTAGAGTACTGCAAACGTGGTATTCACAAATTTGTGCCGTCACCGACGATTTTTATATGGTTAGCGATAATATTAGGCACAACAAATATAAGAATTCACGGTTACATAAAAAGACAAATCAAGCAGATAGGAACAGAGCCCAAGCTCATACTAATACCAAGAATAATCTGCACATTTGAAGACAAAAGCAAAAGAACCCATAATTTACTTCCAGACTTTGTCTTGCCATATTGTAATTACACAGTAAAGAGTCTAGCCAGCGTTTTTAGTGCTTATATCCCCACACAAACAGCCATCCGATTTAAGTTATCTGACTGGGACAGACTATCCACAGTAGCCTTTAGCAACAGAAATAGGCAAACTAGTTCTTATATAAAGCAAAGAGGCTCAAAGCTATTCTATCGATATGGAACAATATCAAAAATGATAGTTCTCTTTAGGAAAGCTAAAGAACGTAAATTATATTATCCCTGGATGAGCTTCTTTAAATATTATATTTTGACAGAAATACCTAATGTATCAATGTGCTTTCTTACCTTGAACCCACGATTTCTATAACTCATGTTTCATCGGGGGAGCACGTGGAATATCATTCCTGATTCAGTATTTGCTGAAGGCTCCGTAAGATCATTTTCAGCTGTAGCACGTTCTATAATCATTGAGAAAAATGACGCAGTTAAAGACTGTCATAGAGATTGAAGGCTATAAGATAGAATTCGCTTTATCAAAGGCTGTCCTGCTACAAATAATGATCTTAAATTATCTGAGCTTATTAATGAAGAAGCTACTAAGTTAGGTTTGACTGTATTCTCTCAAAGAGCAAATCTTGGAGGGGAGGATTTCTCGTGTTTCCAGGAGCATATCAAAGGTGCAATGTTTAACCTAGGAACAGGCATCGGATCTAGCTTACATAATGGAGAATTTAAAGTAGATCCTGATGCTTTAAAATAGGTCTTAATGTCTATAGCCGTATTCTAAAAAGATTGGTTATTGTCTAGAAATGTAGCCATAACAGACGTTATGACTACAAAGATCTCAGTTATTTCTTCTCCTCACGAAAAAGCCTTTTATAGATCTGCTCGTATGCCATTCCAAGCAAAGACACAGGAGAATGATCATAAAGGCTATCTAGCAGTCGTTTAGAGTCTTTGATGTGAATTCGATTCTCTTTGATTGGATTTAACTGTCTGCAACCAAAGTGGGCAATGATTTTGGGAATACCATCTTTTTGCCTATCACTAAATTTAGCTACGTTATGATTCTGCAACAGGATGGCATCAGTTGAGGTTCCATATTTAATTTCACTGATATCAAGACGCAGTATGTAAAGACACTCTAAGAAGTATTTAGGGTATTTACCATCTTCCATCTTTGGTTTTGTGATAACAATAAACTCCTGATCATCATTCTTTTTGATGTAGTTATTCCAAACATAAGAAACAGGATCTTGCTTAATCTCATCGATAGCCTTAGTGTATATATCTTCAAAAGTCATTTAATTCTCCATATGTTTTTACATGCTTTATGAGCTGGCTTAAAAGGCAAATTAGATGTCATAGGTAACTTGAACCTCAATCAGGACACTAATGGCCACGTTAGTGTCTAATGCACGAAGTAAACTGCTCTATACAAAATTAGATTAGAGGTATGCTCTTTTTTAAGCGCAACAACGAAAGTTACAACGCAGTTACAATCTTGGTTATAACTACATCATGCTTAGTTATTTTTGCGCCTCAGGAAAGAGGTGCTTATAGATCTGATCACAGCACATTCCCATTAAAGTTATGACAGAATGAGCATACATGCTGTCTAAAAGAAGTTTTGATCCTTTGATGTGGATCCTTTTCTCTTTAATTGGATTTAATTGTCTGCAACCAAAATAGGCAATGATTTTCTGAATACCATCTTTTTGCTCATCAGTAAATTTAGCATTGTTATGATTCTGCAAAAGTATGGCGTCTGTTGAACTGCCGTATTTAATTTCACTGATATCAAAACGTAGAAAGTAAAGGCATTCAATAAAGTATTTTGGGTACTTACCTTCTTTAGGATAAGTAATTACCATGAACTCCTGATCATCGTGTTTTTTAATGCAGTTATTCCAAACAAGAGAAACAGGATCTTGCTTAATCTTCTTTAGCTCCCGTGCGTATATTTCATCAAAAGTCATTTGATTCTCCATGTCTATTATTTTCAAATCTCATGAACATTAGCAACAGATGCACAGTTCAAGAGTTTTGTTAGGTGATATAAAGCTAAGAGCAAACAGTCACCATTAAGGCGACATTCACCTATATATCTGGCTACTTACAGCCGAAAAGACTTGGACAGGAAATTCAAGATTAAGTGCCTAGCATTAAGATTTTTGAGTTGATTATTTAGGAATTAACCAGGTACATTTTCATTATAGAATTGAATTTAAAAAATTCAATAAATAGGGGATTAATATTTTTTAAAATAATATTAAGTATTTAATTCTTAAATAAATTAAGAGACAAAAGATAAAAAGAGTTCGTAGTGCCTATAATCTTAATTTTTGCAACTAACAAGCAGAGATGTGAATTGACAAGAAAAAAATTTGGACTCTAAAAACGAAAAAAGTTCCCTTTTAGCGAACTTCTTGAATCTGGTTGCGGGGGCAGGATTTGAACCTACGACCTTCGGGTTATGAGCCCGACGAGCTACCAGACTGCTCCACCCCGCGTCAAAATGTGAGCATATGATATAGTTTGAACGCTCCAATGTCAAGCATTTTGTGAGCCAAATTCTATAATTTATAAAAATAAATTGTTTATTCAACTGTTGTTTGTGTAATAAACGTGATTTATATGCTGTTTGTTTAATTTATTAAAAAAGATAAATTTCATATTGCTGTATTCGTTTCTGGGAATATCTTTTACTGTTGTAAATTTTAGAAGACAGATAATCTTAGAAAGTAAGAAAAGATCTTGAGTGTGTTTAAGAGAATGAAAGAAAGAGTTGAGCTTTTGACAAAAATAAAGCGGAACTTAATCCGCTTCATTCTTCATAAATAGTGAGTATTAGTCACGAACTGCTGAAAATACAGAGTTATCGCCACCAAATGGGTTAGCTACATAACGCTCAGCATCCCAGTCGTTATCGTACTTAACGCTGTTGTCTTCAAAGGTGTATTTGAATCTGTACTGATATGAAGGCTGCTCGCCAGCTTTTACAGTGATTGAACCTTTGAAAGTACCATTCTTCTGAGGCTTCATAGCAACTGGCTGCCAGCCATTGTGCTCGCATAGAAGATCGATCTTCTTAGCATTCTGTGCTGCAGTCTTTTTAATTGTGAAGGTTACAGTTACCTTATTATCTTTGGTAAACTTCTTAGAAACACTCATCGTATTCTCCTATAGTTACAAAGCACCGGCTTTGAAAACTTGACACAACTTTCTACTACAGACGGTACTTTATTTTTATAATTTCTACACAACCTTATTGTAAGCCTTTTTTTGTGCAATTTTCTATTTTTTAACCGTAAATAGATAATATACATATTCAATGTGTGAGCTATGATAAATTTTTGTTGAGCGTCAAAAAATGAAAATAATTCGATATTTAAAAAATAACATTCTGAAAAAAAAGACTATTTTCTGTAATTTTTGAATGTTTACGCCGTAAACGTTTGCAATAAATGAAAATATTAAATTCAGGTAAAACTTTATAAAACAAAAGGTTAAATAATTGTAAAATACAGATAAAAATTATTGTAATTAAATAATTATGAAGATAAGATCAGTATAAAATGCAAATTTTTCTCAAAAGTTATTTTAGGTTCGTGCCCTGTTTTGATGATTTATATCAGAGTTAACTCTATTACTGTTTTTCTTTCAATTCTCTTTCAATGAGTTCTTTGGTGAAACTTCTGCGCATATAAAATCCACGCGGTCTGGTTTTTATGATTTCACCATCAGGTCCTGTACAGTCTGTAAGAGCTTTTCCATTTGCGCACTTTGGTCTTAACTGCATGATTTGACCAATACGGGCATTGATACTTTCGACGTGACCTGTTTTTACCATTTCATAGAGTTCCTCAAAGTCACTTTTTATTTGATTGAGTTGCTCTTCATTAGGAGTAAAAAAGAAATAACCTGCAATGACTCTATCTTCAAAATTCATGTCTCTTTGAGCGGTAACTACTACAAACAGTACTCTTTTAATTTTGGAGTATAGTGCTGAGTTTTCAAAGTTTAAATGTCTGATCCCTGTAAGAGGAGCATGACAAAAGAAAGTTGATTCTAGTGGTAATAGATTCTTATCAACAGGCAGAGTTTTTAACTCAAGACCTAATTTAGGAAAGTCTGGAATTGGTCGATTTTCAGCTGTTGCACCTAAAACTATCTCTAAAAGCTCTCCTGTAAAACCTTTTCCATGGGTAGTGGAAATAGGCAAAGGGACATTAGCAATTTTGGCAAGTTCACTGATACTTTTACCTACAATAGAATTAAGTGAATTGATGAGTTCTTCAAAGGTATCTGGACTTTGGGTTCTGATAATTTTGCAATTGTTAATACTCATCAAAAAATCCTTTAAAAATAAAGCTCAAAACGAGATCTGGTCTGACTTAGAAATAGGTGTTCTCTGCTATAATACATCACAGTTGTGATTTGTTTTAAATGAAAGATTTAGTTTAAAACAAAGATATTAAAAAGTTAAATAGACTAGGCGGTTTTCAGTGATAGACAAAGACGGATACAGACCTAACGTAGGTATCGTAATCTGCAACCGCAATGGTCAGGTCTTATGGGCAAGACGCATCAGACAGAACTCCTGGCAATTTCCTCAAGGAGGAGTTGACTATGGTGAGACTCCTGAAGATGCCATGTACCGTGAGCTTTATGAAGAACTTGGTTTACAAAAAAGTGATGTTAGACTTTTAGCCTCAACAAGATTTTGGCTTAAATACAGACTGCCAAAAAGATTGGTCCGTTGGAATGAAAAGCCTGTATGCATAGGTCAAAAGCAAAAGTGGTATTTGTTAACCTTATGCTCAGATAAATCAAGTCACATAGAGTTTTCCCGCGAAGGTCATCCAGAGTTTGATGACTGGAGATGGGTAAGTTACTGGTATCCAGTAAGACAAGTGGTTGCTTTTAAAAGGGATGTTTACAGAAAGGTGCTGACATTCTTTTCTCAGGATGCATTGTTTGGACACAACTTTTTCGAGAAAACTGAAAAGTTTGAGAAAAACGATAGACGTGAGAAAAAATTCGGCAAGAACAGGAGAGGAAGCTGAAAGTGGAAGAAAATCAAAATTCAATCCTTCTAGCTTTACGCCAGATCATTCAAGAAGTATCAACAAAGAGCTCTTTTGAAGATACTGTGACAACTCTAGTAGATAGAATTCGCAGCACTACCCATGCTGACTGCTGCTCTTTATATCTATTAAATCCTAGAAAATCTTTATTAAGACTTGCTGCAACCGATGGTCTGCAAAAAGACTCTATTGGCAAAGCTTCCTTGCAAGTAGGTGAAGGTTTGGTAGGTTTAGTTGCTAAAAAGCAGGAACTGTTAAATCTTGCAGATGCTCCTTCTCATCCAAACTTTAAATACCTTCCTGATGTAGGTGAAGATGAGTTCTTATCATTCCTAGGAGTGCCTGTAATTAACCAAGGTGAACTTTTAGGTGTCCTAGTTATTCAGTGTAAAGAGAACAGACAGTTTACAGAACAGGAAGAAACCTTCTTAATCACTCTGTCAGCTCAGATTGCTTCAATCATTTCTGTAAATAAGTCAGAAAAAGAAACCAGCTCTGATTTTAATAACGGTAAACGTTACAAAGGTAAGACAGGCTCAGGCTCGATTGCTATTGCTCAGGCTGTAGTCTGGAAACCACCTGTTAACTTTGAAACTATGCAGATCATGTATTCTGATGATAAGGATATTCAGTCAGAATTATTCCATCAGACCATTTTTCAGCTACAAACTGAAATGGATTTAGCTAATCTGCATCTACAGGAAACTTCTCATACTGAGGCTGCATCTGGCTATATGTCAGGCTATGGCAGTATGCTCGATGATCAGACTTTTGAAGATGAGGTTGATAACGAGATCTTCTCACAGGGTTATGTAGCTGCATCTGCAATTAAAGTCGTAGCACAAAGACGTATGGATGAAGCTAAAGCTCAAAATCAGACTGATAAAGTTCGTGATATCCGTGACTTTGCCTCCATCTTAATCACAAGACTAGTTCATTTAGCTCCAAAAGAGACTGATGTAACCTCTCCAATTGTCTTAGTGGTAAAGAGCATGCCGGCTGCCGTTGTAGCTCAAATGCCTCAAGATAAGGTCGCTGGTTTCGTCTGTGTGGATAATGCTACCTCTGCCCATACTGCAATCTTAGCAAGAGATCTTGGAATTCCTGCTGTAATCGATGTAAATCTTGATTTAAATGACGTTGATGGAAGGACCATTATCGTTGATGGTCAGAATGCTGAGGTTATCGTTGACCCATCATCAAGTGTGGTTGATGAGTATATGCAGTTGATTTCTCAGTCTCGTCAGTTACATGATCTCTTTGAAAGTGTGAAGTTTGAAAAGGGCGTAACTTTAGACGGCAATAAAATTACCATTCAGTTGAACGCAGGTCTAAATCATGAGGATGACGATCTGGCAATTCAAACTGATGGTATCGGTTTGTACAGAACTGAAATTGCTTTCATGCTAAGCTCATCTCTGCCATCTGAAGAACAGCAGATTTCATGGTATAAGACTTTACTCTCCCAGTTTAAAGGTTTACCTGTCTGCATGAGAACTTTAGATATTGGTGGAGACAAGAGCTTGCCTTACTTACCAATCGAAGAGGACCAAAACCCTGCTTTAGGCTGGAGAGGTATTAGAGTTTGTATCGATCAGCCTAATATCTTAAAGACTCAGCTTCGTGCCATGATCATTGCTAATCAGGAATTTGGCAATCTTGAAATCATGTTACCTATGGTCTCAAGATTAGAAGAAGTCTTAATCGTAAAGAGGATCTTAAATGAGGCCTTAAAAGAGGTCGCAGAACAAACCGGTAAAGAGGTGGTTCGTCCTCGCTTTGGTGTCATGATTGAAGTCCCATGTGTAGCTTTCATCTTAAATGAGCTGGCTGCAGAATGTGATTTCTTCTCTATAGGTTCAAACGATTTAATTCAGTATTTATTCGCAGCTGACAGATCAAATCCAAAGGTATCTAAGATCTTTGATCCGTTTAATCCTGCTGCAGTAAGATGCCTGAAGTATTTAATCGATAGAACTACAGAGGTAGGTAAACCTCTGTCAGTCTGCGGTGAGCTAGCAGGCTCTCCTGTAGGCTCATTACTTTTAATGTCATTAGGCTATAGCAATCTCTCTATGAATTATTCACAGATTGCTAGAGTTAAATATATTGCCCGTCATGTTAATCTGCAGGATCTGCTAAGCATCGGCAAGATGGCTCTAACTTTAAACTCAAGTGTAAAGATTAAGAGCCTATATATTGAATATGCAAAATCTCAAGGTCTATCCTCAGTCATAGATCCAAAGAACTATAACCAGAACAGGAGCTAAGTGTGCAAGTTTATTTAGATTTATTAAAGAAGATCATGGAAGAAGGTACTGACAGAAGTGACAGAACTGGCACTGGTACCCGCTCCATTTTCGGAACACAAATGAGATTTAACCTAGAAAAAGGTTTCCCATTAGTAACTACTAAAAAGTGCCACTTAAAGTCTATTATCCATGAGCTTTTATGGTTTATCTCAGGCTCTACTAACATCAAATACCTGCAGGAAAACGGTGTTCGTATTTGGAATGAATGGGCCGATGAAAACGGTGATTTGGGTCCTGTTTACGGTAAACAGTGGCGTGACTTTGAAACACCTGATGGCAGACATATCGACCAATTATCAAATGCTATCGACTTAATTAAACATCACCCAGAATCAAGACGTATTATCGTTTGTGCCTGGAATCCATCAGATGTGGACAAGATGGCTCTGCCTCCATGTCATACTCTATATCAGTTCTATGTGGCTAATGGTAAGCTCTCATGTCAGCTTTATCAGAGAAGTGCTGATATGTTCTTAGGTGTGCCATTTAACATTGCAAGCTATGCTCTTTTGACCATGATGGTAGCTAAAGAGTGCGATTTAGGTTTAGGTGACTTTGTTTGGTCTGGTGGTGATACTCATATCTATAAGAACCACTTTGAGCAGGTAGAACTGCAGTTATCTCGTACTCCAAGAGCTCTGCCTACTATGAATATCTTACGTAAAGCTCCATCTATTTTTGATTACAAATATGAGGACTTTGAATTAACAGGATATGATCCATATCCTGCAATTAAAGCTCAGGTATCTGTTTAGTCTTTAAAGTGTAATTCAAAGCGTAATTTAAAGTAAACAGTAACGAGTAAAGTTCATTAGTTAAGAGAATAGAATGGTAGAAGTTTCAGGAAAAGTAAAATGGCAGTCAAGACGCGGTATGCGTGAGCTTGATTTAATGTTACTGCCATTTGTAGATATTGATTTACCAAAATGTGACGAACAGATGCTCAATGATTATGTTGATCTTCTAGAAGCATCTGATCTTGAGTTGGTGCGCTGGTTTAACGGCACCGAAGAGGCAAATACCGAAAGTCGCCGCAAGGTTATTGAATTTATTAAAAAGTGCCATGCAACACGCATGGGTAAAGAGGGCGTTTAATGCTGTTTTCAGAATTTGGTCTTCCAGATTTTTTAGTTGAGAATATTGAAAAATTAGGTTGGGATAAGCCTACACCTATTCAAACTCTAGTTATTCCTAAAGCACTAGAAGGTGCAGACATTTTAGGCGGAGCTCCAACCGGTACTGGTAAGAGTGCAGCTTTCTTATTACCTGTAATTGCAAGACTGTCGCTTGAGAAAAAGCCTGGTGTCAGAGCAATTATCCTCGAGCCCACCAGAGAGCTGGCGCTACAGGTTGAAAATGTCTGCCAGGCTTTAATTGAAGGCTATAACGATTTATCAGCAGGTACTATCATCGGAGGTGGCAGCAGAGAGATTGAGCGCGAAAATCCAAGCTCAATTATTGCGGCAACTCCAGGCAGACTTATTGAATACATCGAAAAAGGCTGGCTCGACACCTCAACTGTACAGATGTATGTCATCGATGAAGCTGACAGAATGTTAGATATGGGCTTTAGAGATGATGTCGCTAAAATTACTCGTGAGCTCTATAACCGTTATCAGACCCTGTTATTCTCTGCAACTCTAGAAGGTTCTGGTATTGAGGATTTTGCATCTTCCGTCTTAAATGATCCTCTTGAGGTCAGAATTGGTGCCGGCGGTGAAGAGGATGAAGTTTTACCTGAAGAACTGCAGTCTCGTGCCTATTACGCAGCAGGCGACCCTCAGAAATTAAAGATCCTAGTGCACTTGCTTACTACTATCAAAGGCAAGTCTATTGTCTTTGTAAAGACTAAAGAGAGATTACAGAGATTAGAAGCTTCATTACGCAGAAACGGCTTTAAGTGTGCAAGTCTTCAAGGCTCTATTTCAATGACTGAAAGAAAAGCTGCTCTGCGTAAGTTCAACGAGGGTGAGAGTGATATCTTAATTGCAACTGATGTAGCTTCCCGTGGTCTTGATCTTCCGGATGTAACTCATGTTTACAATTTTGATATTCCTGCTAATGCTGCAATTTATGTACACAGAGCAGGTCGTACAGCAAGAGCCGGTGCTCAAGGTGTGGTTACTACATTAGTTATGGCCAATGAAATTGGCTTTTTAGAGAAGCTTGAGCGTTACACAGGTAAAGCTATTGAAAAGAGATCTATTAAAAACGTCTGTGCAGTTTTCCCTGTAAAAGATCCTAGTGCTCCACGTCAGTCTGAAAAGAAACGCTCACGCGCAAGCATCGGTGGTAACGGTGGATTTGACAAGAAAGTAAAAGATGAGGAAAAGAAGCCTCATAAAAAGAACAGACTTCGTGATAAAAAGAATAAAGGTAAACCAGATTTTGCTGCTAAGAGAGCTAAAAAAGCTCTAAGAGCAAAAGCTAAAGAACAAGCTTCAAAATCTGAATAGCCTTTAAATTAGATAAGATATAAAAGGACGCATCATGGCAGTAACAATCATTAAAAATGCCAAACTCCATGTAACCTCAGAGGAGTTTGTTGACGCCACATCACTAGCAATTATGGATCATAGAATTGTACCTATGGATCCAGGTCTTTTAGAGGATGGTACTGCCGAAGAAATCGATGTTAAAGGACTTCACGTATGTCCTGGCTTTATCGATCTCTTAGTTAATGGTTGTGCGGGTGTTTCATTTGGTCAGACTCCATCTATTGAAGCTCTAGAGCAGATGCGTCGTTATTTAACTCAACATGGTACAACTACCTTTGTGCCTACTTTAATCTCAGGTCCTCGTGAGAACTACACAAAGGCTATGGCAGCTGTCGCCGAGTTTAAAGAAAAGCATCCTTCGATCTGTCCTGGTATCCACTTAGAAGGTCCTTTTATTTCTCAATTACATAAAGGTTTTCATCCATCTGGATATATAAGACCATTAGGTCAGACTGATCTTGATTCATTAAGAGTTCAAAAAGATATCATTGCCTATATGACTATCGCACCAGAGGTTGTAAAGGCAAAGAATATCATTGAGTTATTACAGAGCAAAATCACTTTGTCATTAGGTCATACAGCAACTAGCTATTTTGAGGCTATGCAGTCTTTTAAGGCTGGTGTTACAAATGTAACCCACCTTTTCAATGGCATGCGACCTCCAGTAGGCAGAGAGCCTGGCTTAGTAGGAGCCGCTTTGCAAAGTGAAAAAGTCTTTGCAAGTATTATTGCTGACGGCAAGCATGTTCACCCATCTTTAGTAAAACTAGCACATAAAGTACTAGGTGACAGACTCTACATTGTCTCTGATGCTCAGCCTGTAGCAGGTATGCCAAAGACTCCTCAATCTTTCATTGTCGGTGCTACGGAAGTCTTTGTTGATAAGCGTGGACTTATCGATGCAAAAGGCGCATATGCCGGTACCAGTATCTGTATGATGGATGGCGTGAAGTTCTTAATTCAAAGCTGTGGCTTCAGCCTTGATGAGGCTCTGCTTGCTGCAACCTATACCCCAGCAAGAGCTATCGGTTTGCAGGATATGGGTAGAATTGAAGGTGGCTTTATCGCCGATCTGGTTATCTTTGATGATGACTTTAGAATTCAGTACGTGGTTCAAAATGGCTTTGTTAAGAGTATTGCTGAGTTAGTTTAATATGGAAAACATCTTAGACAGAATCGCAGCTGAAACTGATCTTACAAAGTCAGAGAGAAAAGTAGCTGCTACTATTCTCAAAAATCCAGCATTAGTTGTAAACGAGAATATTGCACAGTTAGCTAAAAGAGCACAGGTCTCAGAACCATCTATTTGCAGATTCTGCAAGCGCTTTGGAGCCGAGGGATTCCCTGCATTTAAACTGATTCTAAGTGCTACAGTTTCTGCTGAGAACTTAAAGAAAGTTGAAGCTGTAAAGCAAGGTGATACTGTAGGAGATGTGATTTCAAAAGTCATAGGTGCTGCTAAAAACTCTGTATCGAGTGCCGAGCGCGCAACCGATGAAGGAACTATTGCAAGAGCAATTGATGTTGTCAGTCAGTCTCGTCGCATCGTAGTTTTATCTCAAGGTTTAACCTCATTTATCGGAGTTGATTTTGTAAACAGAATGCTAAATTTAGGCTTCTTTTGCCAAGCCTATACTGACAGACAGTCAATGATGTTAGCAGTCTCCTCTCTACGTTCAGGTGATGTAGTTTTAGCAATCTCAGCTACAGGTAAGAATAAAGATGTCTTAGAGGCCTCTCTTGAAGCTCGTGCCACAGGTTCATGTGTCTTAGCAATCTGTCCTGAAGAAACACCAATCAGTGAGTGTGCAACAGTTCACTTAAAGTCAGCTGAGAGTGTAAGCCCTGAGGATGACAGTATCTTTGCAAACAGGCTGTCTTTAATGCTGTGCTCTCAGATCATCATTGGTGGCGTAGTTCTGCGTCGTGGAATTGCAATCTCTGATCTTAAGCCAAAGCTAAAAGAGACTAGATTAAAATCCTATGTGGGAGTGGAAAAAGAAGAACCCGAAAGCTCTGATCCAAAAGATGATAATGACGATGGTTCATTAAAGCCAGGAGCTCCTATTACTACCTTAGATTGGCATCCTTACTAGAAGATCATATCTTTAAAGTAAAGCGTATCTTGCTATACAGAAGCGGAAATATAGACAATCTTAGTTTTGAATCATCATTTTGTATAACATAGTATTTTTTCTTCAGAACACTTAATATTAGTTACTTAAAAAAGAAAATTCTTTAAATTGCCTATATAATCTAAATTAAGGTTGCAGGGAATTATTGGTATGAAAAAAATAGGCGATACTGGTTCATTTAAAAATTTCTATGAAAATAATAGAATTTATATAGATAAAACAGAATATCTTTATAGAATGCTAGTAGACAATCCTCTAGAAAGAATATTTGTCTCAAGACCTCGTCGCTTTGGTAAATCTCTTACCCTAGATACTGTAGCAACTCTATTTGAATCAGGCGTCGATCCTTACTTTAAAGGTACCTGGATTTATGATAAATGGACAGAGCCTACTTATCCAGTATTTAGATTAAATCTGATTGAATATCCAAAGGATGACCTTATAGAATTTAAAAGACGACTAATCAAAGATATTTCAAACTTTGCGTTTTTAAACAAAGTAAAAAATTATTTTGAAGATTTCTCCCCAACTGGCTCACTAAAAAGTTTATTAGAAGCATTAGCAATAGAGCACAGAAAAATAGTCCTTTTAATTGATGAATATGACTGTCAGCTAACAGCAAACATCAATAACAAAAAAATCTACGATTCTTTCCAAGAGTTTTTAAGAGAATTTTACGGAATAATCAAAGGCAAGTATGCAATAAGATTCTTAGGTGTGACGGGAGTAACAAGATTAAAAGATGTATCAATCTTTTCTGTAGGCTCTGATATCAACGATATCACTAATGACAGTGCCTATTCACAGATGATAGGTTTTACCCGTGATGAGATTAAAAAGTACTACATTGATTATTTAAAGCTTGCCGCTTCCTGTGAGAATAACTGTAGCGTTGACAAAGTAACTGATGCTCAGATTGAGTCTATGTTAGATATGATGGCTCAGAATTATGATGGTTACTGCTTTGATGAATTCTATAAAAAGAAAGTGTTCAGTACCTGGTCTGTAAATAAATTTTTCCAAAATATTGTAAAAAATAAATTTGTAGATTTTGGTGAATACTGGTACGACAATGGTGGCTTACCTTCAATCCTAGTTAACTATTTAAAAACACATGAACTGAATATCTTTGATTATTTAGATAAAAATAAGAGTTTAAAAGTTACGGATGATGACTTTAAAAATCCAACCTCATTAACCACAATCAATCAGAATGTACTGATGTGCCAGACAGGATATCTAACATTACGTTCTTCACTTAATGATTCTAATATCATTGCTTTAGGTATTCCAAATGGAGAGATCTATAAAGCTTTAAATAAGCTTTTAGCAGCCAAATTCTTTAAAGGGACGATTGATGTTACCAATGATGCTAATGAGAACATCCTGGATGTAGGTTCTGTTGAGGATATCATCAGTTTACTTAACACTATGGTCAACACTGTAACCTATGATGCCTATCCATTAAATTCAGAATCATCAGTACAGAATTATGTTAAAGCCTATCTGCTAGGGGCTAAACAGAACGTATTCTCAGAAATTCATCAGGCTAAAGGTAGAGCTGATTTAATGATTGAGACCAATAAACGCAGAATCGTCATTGAATTTAAGTATGCAAAAGATGAGACAGAAGCTAAGGCAAAGCTTAGTGAAGCTATAGAGCAGATTAAAACACGAGACTATGGCAATATTGTGCCTAGAAAGGATGAGTTGTTAAGAATAGCTACTGTCTTCAATGCAGATCCTAAAGTAAGAGCTTTTACTGAGTTTCAGCTAGTTTAAGTGTCTTAATTAAAAAGCTCTGAAAGAAAATCTTCAGAGCTTTTTAATCCTACGTGTCAAGAGAACTACCACTTAGGCTTCTTTAAAGCACTCTTATACAGTTCAATGTAATTTTTACATGAATCAGACCAGTTAAAGCGTACCCTCATAGCGTTCTGCTTAATACGCTTCATCTCTGAAGGATCTTCTAAATACAGAATTAAAGTACGACGTAAGCAGGATAGTAACTCCTCAGAACTTGGATCGAAGAACATAAAGCCGTCACCGTTTACTCTATCCTGATCATAGTCTTTAACAGTATCTTTAAGTCCACCTACAGCTCGTACGATAGGTAGAGTACCGTAAGCTAAAGAGTAGATCTGATTTAGACCGCAAGGCTCAAAGATTGATGGCATCAAGAAGAAGTCAGAGCCAGCTTCAATCTGATGAGCTAACATATTGTCATATACAGGCTGGAAGATCATTTTACCAGGATGACGATTAGCAATTTCAGTCATCTGCTGCTGTAAGTAAGGATCTCCTGTTCCCTCAATTACAACCTGAACTTTATGCTGTAAGAATCTGTCTAAGATAGGAATTAAAAGACCTATACCTTTTTGGTCGGTAAGTCTTGCAACCATACCATACATTGGGGTATCACCCATCTCAAGGCCTAGCTTTCTCTGTAAGAGGTACTTGCCTAGAACTTTTTGATCTAGGTTCTTAACATCATATCTTATTCGCAGCAATTGATCTGTAGATGGATCCCAGTCAGAGTAGTCACAACCATTGACGATACCTGAAAGATCTTGCTGTCTGTCAAGATAGTTCTGAGTCATACCGTGACCACCTAAATAAGTGGTAAGTTCACTGGCGTAACCTGGGCTTACGGTGTTGATTTTATCAGCATAGAAAACACCGCATTTTAAGAAATTGATATATGAACCTTGAGTGATCTTGTCATTATAGATATTGGCAATTTCAGGCAAGATCGCAATTTGTGATCTGTCAAAGGCACCTTGGAAAGCACCATTATGAATGGTAAGTACAGAGCGAGCTCTTGATAGATAAGGGTCTAATGCGTATTTAATCCGCATTAACATAGGCGCAATTCCGGTGTGCCAGTCATTGCAGTGCAGGATATCAAACCAGTAGTTTAAGTGCTTACAGGCATCTAAAGCTGCAGCTGAGAAGAAAGCAAATCTCTCTCCATTATCAGCATAAGCCTGGTTGTTGTCACCGTACATAGAGGTTCTGTCAAAGTACCTAGGACATTCAACTAACCAAACTTCAACTACTTTATTAAGATAGGTCTTTCTAATTGAATAGGGGATGCGAAGTTTTTCATCTGGATTGTTTTCATTCAAAACGCCATGTGCTATCACCTCAAGTTTATCGTAATCCTTGATTGTGGTATAGCATGGCATGACAACTCTGACATCATGACCTTCAGCCTGTAGCTGTAAAGGCAAAGCCTTGGCAACATCTGCAAGACCGCCTGATTTCATGATGCCTGCAACTTCTGATGATAATAACAAGATGTTCACAGGCAACCCCTTATTTTATGTGTTCTAGTCAAAACCTAAGCGCATGCCCTCAGGTACTACTATTATGCCATTTTTAGATATTGCGATCATAGAATTCTTCTCATTTTCAAGAAGCTTTTGATCTTTCTCTCTATCGTAGCCAATCTCAAAGCCCGGAGCAATCTCAACATGTCTGTCTAAGATCACATTCTTAATTTTTGCTCCCTTACCAATGATGTTATCACCGATAAGCACACTGCCTTCAACCATAGCGCCATCGCCTGCGGTACATCTAAAGCCTAGAACTGACTTATTGATAGTTGCACCGTTAATCTTGCAGCCTGCGGAAATTAAAGACATAGATACGTGTGACTCATTATCATCAGTATCGGTGAAGTCAGCAGGTGGTAGAGGAGGATAGAAGGTATGTAAAGGCCACTTCGGGTTCTGCAGATTGAACTTAGGCTTATTGCCTAATAAGTCCATATGAGCTTCCCAGTAGCTGTCGATGCTTCCTACATCACGCCAGTAAGCAAAGTCTTTCTCTCCTTCAATTTCGATTTCACTAAAGTCGTATACATAAACATTGCCTCGAGGGAACATCTTAGGAATGATATCTTTACCAAAGTCATGGCTTGAGTTCTTGTCTAGCTCGTCTTCAACTAGCTCATTGCATAAAACATCAGCTTTAAAGATATAGTTACCCATAGATACTAGTGAATAGCCTGGGTGATTTGGTAACTCTTTAGGATGTGCAGGTTTTTCCTCGAAGCCAATCATCTTATTGTTTTCATCAACTTCGATAACACCAAATTTACCTGCGCACTCACTTGATTTCATTCTGATAGCAGCCACAGTTAAATCTGCACCGATGTTCTTGTGATAGGTGAGCATATCACGGATATTCATCTTATAAATATGGTCTGAGCCGAAGATACATACATGATCTGGGAACTGTTCTTTTATAAAGGTTAAGTTTTGATAGATAGCATCAGCTGTACCCTGATACCACTCCTTTGATACACGCATCTGAGCTGGCAGTGAGTCAATGAAGGCTCCATAAATACCACTTACCTGCCAGCCTTTCTTTAAGTGCATCAACAAAGACTGTGATTTGTATTGAGTGATTACAAAGATCTTGATGATACCTGAGTTAACGAAGTTATTGAGCACGAAGTCAATTAGTCTGTAGCTTCCGCCAAAAGGAACCGCAGGTTTACTTCTGCATGAGGTTAAAGGCATAAGACGGGTACCTTCACCGCCGGCTAGGATCATAGCTAATGCTGCCATTTGAGAGACTCCTTATGAGATGTTTTGATTGTTATGTATTCTTAAGACATCATCTGATGTCATGAACCTATTTAATGAGTATAGAACAAGATTTTATCTTGCCCCTGAAAAGGGGCTTCTATACAACAATATTGAGCATATCGTCTGTAAATTTTGTGGTAGAAAGCTAAAAAAATGAGTACTGCATTTGCTTTTTTATTAACTGATTATTCTTTAAAAGAAAGGAAAGTTCTTTGTAAAAATATTTGATAGAAAAAAGTTGAGGTAGCTATAATTTTTTAAAAGTTATTGTTATTAAGAATTATTCTTAATAAATAATGAGCGTTTTGCATAATATAATGCCTTTTCGCAACTTAAGTCTTGGTGCTTTTGCGCCGATTTGCACAAATTGTGCACGTAATAAAATATTTGATAAAGATCAAATTTTGAGTTAGAAATAGTGTATCTTATTGAACAGGCTAGATTACCAGTTATTAGAGATGTCTAATACTGATAAACAGATTTCAAAATCAGAGAATTTTCATCTGAGGATAAAAAATGGAAAACAATAAAATCGTCTTTTTTGGTACCCACAGCTACGACAGACATGCGTTTACAGATATGAATGCTGACAAGAACTTTGGTTTTCAGCTAATCTATCACAGAAGTTTCCTTGATATTAACAATGCAGATGAAACTCACGGCGCTAAAGCTGTATGTATCTTCGTAAACGACAGAGCAGACAGAGCAGTATTACAGAAGTTAAAAGATAATGGTGTTGAGCTTTTAGCACTGCGTTGTGCCGGTTTTAACAACGTAGATTTGCAGGCTGCTAAAGATTTAGGTATCAGAGTTGTAAGAGTACCTGCTTACTCTCCACATGCTATTGCTGAGCACGTAATGGCTTTAATCTTAACCTTAAACAGAAAGACTCACAGAGCATATTCACGTACCCGTGATGGTAACTTTGCTCTACACGGGTTAATGGGCTTTGATTTATACGGTAAGACTGCAGGTGTAGTAGGCACCGGTAAGATTGCTCGTGTGCTGATTGGCATCTTAAAAGGCTTTGGCATGAATGTAGTTGCTTATGATATTTATGAAGATCATGAGTACGAGAAAGCAGCTGGTATTAAGTATGTAACTATGGATGAGTTATATGCACAGTCAGATATTATTTCGTTAAACTGCCCATTAACTCCTCAGAACAGATACTTAATCAACAAAGACTCAATTGCTAAAATGAAAAAAGGCGTAATGATCATTAACACTGGTCGTGGTCCTTTAATCAATTCTGAAGATCTTGTAGATGGTTTAAAGTCAGGTCAGATTGGTGCTGCAGGTCTTGATGTTTATGAAGAAGAGCACGATTACTTCTATCAGGACAGATCAGATCACATCATCACCGATGATAACTTAAGCCGTTTAATGAGCTTGAACAATGTTCTAATTACCTCTCATCAGGCTTTCTTTACTAAAGAAGCAATGAACAACATTGTTAATACTACTCTACAGAATATAACTGATTACTTTGCAGGCAACGAGCTTGTAAACGAAGTAAAGCCTCAGTAGTTTTCATTCTTATCTAAATCAGAGGGTGCTGTAACTTACAGCACTTTCTGTTATCAGACTCTTCTCAACACATATATAATCTATCCTCAAATTCCCACTTTGCTAAAAAAGAACTGCTATCTTTGTAAGCAACTTTACTAGAACATAACTATAAAAAAGATCATTTTAAGGTATCTATGAAACTAAAAGACTATCTACTATTGTCTCTAATCTTTGCAGCTATTGCAGCTGTTGCTGTATTTTTTACAGTAAAAGTTGTCAAGGAGACTACTCCTGCTTTACCAGAGATCGTAAAGGTTGAAGAGGTAAATAAAGCAACGCCTCGTTCACAGAGTAATCAGGTTTGTAATGTTTTTGTATTCGATGCTGTAGCAAACTGCGCCGTAGGCAGTAAGATTGTCTTTACACCATTAAGATGGGGTAATGATCAGTTACCGATTTTCTTTGCAGGTCAGTTCTGCGATCTTAACTATGCCGTAGTCTCTAATAATGGTGGTGTTACCTGTATTAAGGCTGCTCCTTATGAAGAATCTCAAGCTCAAGATAACAATCAAGAGAATAACGCTAGTCAAGAAGAAGAGAGTAAAGCTGATAAGAACTCTACTCAGAACAATGAGCAGGAAAATGCTCAGAATAATTAGAGCATAAACATAAAAGCAAGATCGTCTGATCTTGCTTTTGAGTTGATAAGATGAACTTAATTACTTTTCTTCTAACCTTGCTTTATACACAATAAAGGTTGTGCTTGAAGATACAATCTGCACATAGTCAAAGTTCTCTAAAAGCACCTTTTCATAACCTAAATGCGCATTGGCAACTAAGTACATCACACCGTTCTTGGTTAAGTGATCTTTAGCCTCTATGATCATATTAACAGTAGGGGCTGTAGTGGTAGTTACGCCAACATGGAATGGTGGGTTTACGGCAATTAAATCAAATCTTTCAAGACCTGTCAGCATGTCAGATGCTTTAACCTTGATTGAATCACAGCCATTTAATTTAGCATTTTCTTTAGTAAGTTCAATGGCAGCAGCACTGACATCAGTTGAGGTTACGTTCTTAAAGCCTAGCTTTGAGAGCACTAAACCTACCACACCACAGCCACATCCAAGATCTAAAGCCGTTCCAAATGGAGTTAAATCTTTTAAGCACTCTATTAACATAGCAGTTCCCTTATCAAGTTTACCTTGAGAGAAAACAGCGCTGTCCTGATGCAGAGTAAGTGGAATGTTAATTGGATTTACTTTAATGTCCTGTGCACCTTTGTAGGTGTTAAAGTCATTTTCATAAATAGCTTTGAATAAAGTGCACTTTCTGGCTAAATCAACTTTCTTTACAAAACCTAGAGGTTTTAATAAAGAGTCAGCACTTTTAGCACCACCGTCATTAGATCCTGCGGTGTACACTAAGGCTTCTTTTTTTAATTTGGTTTTTAAAGTATTTAATAACTTTAAAGTCTGCTGTTTACTTTTTGAAAGTAATAGTAATAAGGTATCAGCTTCATTAGTATGAGTAAGAGCTGATTTGACATCAGCAAAGATTAACTTTACATGCTTGTACTCAATTATCTGAGGACAAGAGTCATCCATGCTTTTACCAATCATAGCTGCCATCTTTTTGCAGACAACAAAGTTGTCGACAATTACAGTAGCGCTGTGAGATCTTTTAACTAAAGAGAACACCATAGGATCGAGAATATCACCTGCAATGATGAGATCACGTCCTACAAACTCATCTTCATTACGTTGTAAAAGTTCAAATACTGGTGAATTTGCTGCCATTAGACTTTATTCCTGTATTTTAAAGCACGAGCTAATTCTACATATTTCTCAACACTGATGTTTTCAGCACGCAGAATCGGATCAAGACCAAAGCTGTTTAACTCCTCTTCAGTAAAGAACTTTGATAAAGAGTTACGGATGGTCTTACGACGAGCAGAGAAAGCTGTAGTTGTAATGTTATTTAAATAAGGAACTAATGATCTTTCTTCATCAGTTAAGTCCTTTGGCTTTAAACGTACCACAGCGGAGGTTACCTTAGGTGCTGGTCTGAATGCTGATGGTGGAACTATAAGCATTGGGATAACCTGCGCATGGAACTGAGTCATCACAGTTAAACGACCATAGTCTTTGGTGCTAGGACCTGCTGCCAATCTTTCTACTACTTCCTTTTGTAACATAAAGTGCATATCAGTAATGCCTTTTTGTGACAGCAGGTGGAAGATAATAGGGGAGGTGATGTTGTAAGGTAAGTTACCAAAAACACGCAACTGACCTGCACCTTCTAACTCCTCAAAGTTAACCTTTAAAGCATCACCTTCAATAATGGTAAGTCCTTTTAAGAAAGGATCATGCTTTAAGATCTCCACAAGATCACGGTCTAACTCAATTGCAGTTAGTACTTTAGCTCTTTCTAAAACCGGTCTAGTTAAAGCTGCATGACCTGGTCCAATTTCAACTAAGTGTTCACCCTCTTTTGGATTGATGGCATCCACAATCTGAGAAATGATGTGATCATTAACTAAGAAGTTCTGTCCAAAGCGTTTTCTTGCTTTCATGTGTACTGGTGGTAAAGCCATATTATCTCCTGCTACGTAGTGCCATAGTATGAGCTAGTTCTACTGCTGCAAACAGAGAACCAGGATCTGCCTTGGTTGTACCTGCTAAATCTAGTGCAGTTCCATGATCGACAGAAGTTCTAATATAAGGAAGTCCTAAGGTAGTGTTGTAACCACAATCAAAACCTGCATATTTTAAAACAGGTAAACCCTGATCATGGTACATGGTTAAGAAGGCATCAGCCTTCTCAATATACTTTTGCTGGAACATGGTGTCAGCAGGCAGTGGTCCTATGATATTGATGCCCTGAGCTTTTAACTCTTCAAAGGTAGGAATGATAGTGTCTATCTCTTCCATACCCAGATGTCCATCTTCACCTGCGTGAGGATTTAAACCTGCGCTGATGATGCATGGTTTATCAATACCAAACTTGGTTTTAAGATCGTGATTTAAAATAGTTACGATCTCAACTAAAAGCTCTTTAGTGATGGCATCAGATACATCTTTTAAAGGCAGATGAGTAGTAGCAAGAGCTACATTGAATTTCTTGCAACCTAACATCATTACTACTTTTTTAGTATGAGTTCTTTCCTGAAAGTACTCAGTGTGACCTGTAAAGTTAAGACCAGTGTCAGCAATCACAGCCTTACTGATAGGACCTGTAACTATACCGGAGAACTCACCTGATACTGATTTGTCTGATGCAATATCAAGACAGTCTAAAACGTATTTGGAGTTTCTTTTATCAAGTTTTCCCGGAACTGAAGGTACAGCTAAAGGTACATCTAAAACACATAAGGTACCTTTTGTTTGAGGTACAAAATTGTCTTTAGAGTAATCAGTTATCTTTACAGACTCAGTGTGATTAGAATTAAAAAGAGCTATACGCTGTGCGATAAGCTCTTTAGATGCGATGATAACAAGCTGAGTATCTTTTAAGTCAAGTTTTGACAGATGATACATCAGCTCTGGACCGACACCTGAAGGCTCTCCAGGTGTCACTGCTAAACGATATGTCATTTAACCTCTAAATTATGGCCTATCTTTAGTTTAGAAGACGGCTGTTTTCTGAATATTGCTGGCTTCCCTGATCGTCATTTGTAGGCTTTAGAGTATTCTTGCCTTTATTGTCCTGATCAAGAGAAACACCTGAATTTACTAATTCAGGATCGATAACGTGGATGTAAGCCATCTCACGTAATGATCTTTCCCATGAAGTTACAGCTTCATTGAATTCACGCTCAAAGATAATAGAGTTTGCTTTCTCTTTGAAAACTTCTAAAGAGTCCCTGTCAACTCTGGTATCTTTTAACAGAATCAAGTGCCAGCCAAATGCTGATTTAACAGGCTGACTCATCTGACCTACATGTAACTGAGTTAAAGCTCTGGCAAAGTTTGGATCATAGATATCTGCTACAGCATAACCTAAATCACCACCTTTAATTGCTGAACCTGGATCTTCAGAGTACTGCTTGGCAGCCTGTGCAAAAGTAATGGTGCCCTTGTTAATCTCTGATGCGATATCCTTTAACTTGGCAACAGCAGCCTCATCTGAGTAGATGATGGAGGTCTTAATTAAGATATGAGCTGCATCATAGGTCTTAATAGGAGTTACAGCTGAATGTGAAACATCATAAAGTTTAATGATGTGCATACCAATTGATGATCTGAATGGTCCAATTACATCACCAGGTTTTGCATTTAAGATAGCAGGTAAGAATGGTAATGGAATTGCTGTCTCTGGTATATATCCCATATCAGCACTTTGCTCTGAGGTAGCGTATTTTGCAGCAACTTCAGCTACATTAGCACCATTTTTAATTGCATTTAAAGCCTGACGGGCTTCACTTTGAACTCTGTTGTACTCAGCTTCATTTGGAGCAGATGAGAGTGGAATTACAACCTGAGCGATATGGTACATAGGTTCAACACTGCCACGCTGTTTTAAAGCTTTAGCTAAAGTGTTGACTTCAACAGGGGAGATATGAATTCTCTGACGAACACTTGAACGACGGATTTCGTTGATTAAGTAGTCCTCTTTAAATTTCTCACGAGCCTGAGCTTCAGTTAGATTTGGGCCATAACTCTTTAGAATTTTATCGGTTGTAGTGTTGTTACGTAAGGCTGCTGACTCTAAAGTTGAGTCTAACTGCATGTCAGTTACCTCAGCGCCATTTGTCTGAGCAATTTGTAAAATCAGCTCTCTGGTGATAAGTGACTGTAAAGCCTGACGGCGTGCGGTAATTTCATCTACTTTAGCACCAGTTGCTGCATATTTAGAGAGCAGCTTTTGAGTATGAGTATTTAACTCACTCTCTAAAATAATTCCGTTGTTAACGACAGCTGCAGTTGAATCTAAAACCTGTTCTTCTGCATAGGCGTTGCCAAATAAGGCTAGTAAAACAGTACTTAAAGATGCTAACTTGCCTAGTTTCTGGCCAAGATTGTTATGTAATTTCATTTAATGTACCTTATTCTGTCTGTGTTAATCTCTGTTAAGTTATAACCTTTTAATTTCTTTTATATAGTAATTGCTAATCTTTAGCAATTACTTAGACACAGTAAGTTTTACTGTGTCTTAATTTCTTTATACAGCACGTATTGATTTAGATTCAATACGCTACATAAAGTTCAAATTTATCTGTTCAAGTTAGTAGGATCCAGTGATGGCAGATAGTGGGTACCAGTACCATTAGGATCGGTAATACCTCTTACGTTGATAGCGAAGAGATCTTTTAGCTCAAACTGTACGCCGATAAGCTTTTCTGGAGTGTGCTGCATGTTTTTCCAGTCCATGTTCATATAGTTCTCATAGAGCAGGGTAACAGCATAACAGCAATCGTCATACTTTAGACCAAACTTTGTATCAATATTGTAGGATTGCTCAATATCTTTATATGAAGCAGCAAAAGCAGTCCATGATGATGAAATTGGTAATTTTACTTCAAGACCTAACTGCTTTAAGTCTACCTGTTTGTAGTTTTCTACATAGTAGTTACCGTCTTTATAGTAACGGTATGAAACACCTAGCATGTAACCTGTAGCAGGATCGGTGTATCGGGCAGAACCACTGTAGGTATAGAACTCATCACCGTCAGGATTATATTGAGCCTGAGCATGGATAGACATACCTGCAAAAGGCACGACATCAATTAAAGCTTCAAGAGGAGATCTAGGATTGGTACTTAAAGTATCAGTCTGACGCAGTTTTACTCTGTTATCAGAAAAGTTATAACCCTGAGCTAGGGCTGCACGGAAAACTTCACGGTCATGAGCATCAAGCAGGCGAGAGGTTAAACCAAAGGTTGCCATATTGATGTTGGCAATTCTGTCGATACCTGCATAGCGATGAGGTGAGAACAGAGTGTAGTAGTCATCATAACGGTTAGTAGTATCGTAGAGTGCAATATTGCTCTGATCTTTGTAAGGAATGTACTGATACTTAAACTCAGGCTCTAATGTCTGGGTGTGGTTCATGTCTAGTACTTTCTTTTCAAAGGTAGATTTAGCATGAACATCAGCTAAGTACAGAGCGCGAGTTACAGAATCTTTGTACTCATTAAAGCCTAAACGAGACTTATATGAAGAGGTTAAATACTCTAAATCAGACTGACTGTAATGAGTTAAAAAGCCGGTTAGTCCCATATCTACACTGGTGCCGTAACCTTCGTAGGCAAGATAGCGTACAGAAGGCTCAGCATGCAGACGATTCATAGATAATGTCATGTCATTTTTCATCTTATCTAATGAAAAATGTGTAGCTTCAGTCTTTAATTTAAAGTAGAAAGAACCGTATGAGTTATAGGTGTTAGCCTTTAACTGGGGCAACATGGCAAATGGTCTGTAAGTAGAAATATTAGAAGTAGAGAACATGTTCTGATACTTTCTTAATTCTAAAGACACATCATACAGATCCTGATCATAGCTTGCCTTAAAACTCTGCTGCAGACTTGAATCGGTGATAGCAGCGTTTTTCTGACTTATATCAGACAGATAGGTATAGTCGTCGTTACGAACTTTACTGTAGTCTATGCTGAAGTTTAAATCATTCTCTAAGAAAGATAAGGTCTGATAAATGTTAATAAACCAGCGGCTGTAGTCATCGTTCTTTGGTGACCAGTGAGGATCGTTTGGCAAATAGGTAGCGTTAATCTCACCTGAAAGATTATTAAATGGTAAATATCTAAACTGTACGTCATAGATATTGCCCCGCTTAGCATCATGACCTGGAGTTACAGTGGCATCATAGTTTGTAGCTAAGTTCAAATAGATAGGTGCACTGTAAGAAATACCTTCTCCTGATTTGTACTCTAAAGATACAGGCAGTAAACCAGAATGACGTTTCTTAGTTAAAGGGATCTGAGCATAAGGTGTATAGAATACAGGTACCTTACCTAAAAAGAGTACATCATTCCAGGCATCACCAAAGTAGGCATCTTTTTCGGTTTTAAAAGTAGTTGAATAAAAATGCCATGATCTCTTGTCTACAGGACAGCCTGAGATGGTAGCTCCTTTATAAGTCTTAGAGCCTTTTTTGTTATCAATATTCATCTTGTCAGCAGTACCTGATATTACAGAGCCGTTTAAGATGAAAGCTGCATTTGTCAGGTTCATCTGCTTAGTATCAAGATTATGTACCATGTCTTCATCAGATGAGATGGTGTATTCAGGCTCATGAATTACAGCACTGCTTTTGGTGGATAAGGTTCTCTCTTTACCATCATAGACTACGATATCTGAGTTTAAGATCTTGTCACCCTGAGTTACCTCAACATTACCGGTGTAAGTTAAGATATGAGCTTTTTTGTCATTGAGCTTACCTGAAACTTTGTCAGCTGTTACTACGACAGGAGTCTTATCAGAATCAAATTTTTGTGGATATCTGTAAGATGGCACACCATAGAAGCAGGCCATATCTTTAGCACGAATAGGGAATGATGGAGAGTTTATCCAAGGCTTTTCATTTAATTTATTGATAAGCCTCATAGGGAAGGTTGCACTGTCTGCTACACGAGGATTCTGCAAATATTTTGAAGAGGCCTCAGAACTCATGATCTCCATGGTGCGTTCTGAAAATGAACCTGTGATATTGGCTCTAGGCTTTAGGTTAGAAGCAATCCTGGTGGTTGTAACAGAGAACTCAGAAACAGAATTGTCTTTATCTGCCTTTTCAGATGAAGATGTCTGTTTCTCGTTTTCAAGTGCAAAGGCATTAGTACTGATAGCTACGCTTACAGCTATAGCTAGAGTCGCCAAAGTAAACTGTTTCATCCCTTCGTTTTTCAAAATCTTATCCTGTAAGTTCAGTCTTTTCTGTCTTAATCGTTGCCTGTAAAAAAGAGTTATCTTTAACCTCTTAAGAAAATACTATTCTTTAGGAAAATTGTATTTTCGAAGATTAGGATCGTTTAAAAGCTCTCCATCCTCATCTTCATCTACAGGTCTGCCTTTAATCACACGCTCATCATTAGCCCATGCGCCTAAATCAATCAGTCTGCACTTTTCAGAGCAAAAAGGCCTGTATGGGTTAGATGCATCATATACAGTTTCATTTTTGCAGATAGGACATTTTACCTTTAGAGGCTGTCCTTCAATTTTTACAATTGCTTCACCACTGTCATGAGCGTCATGAACGACCTCATCATACAGCTCTGGTGAAAGTAAATCCTTTAGGCTCATTGCTGTAAGCTACTCTTGATATAAGCAATCTTAAATGGAACATCACCTACTTTTGACTCTTTGTCAAAAGGTAAGAATCTGATGTTTACTCGTGACTGGAAACCGCTGACTACAGGGTAACCTGCTACATTCTCATCATATTGAATGTTGATTAAGTCACAGGTATCAGCGCTCTCCTGCATAAAGCCTGATTTTGCTACTCTATCAGAAAAGTTAGCACACAGTCTCCATAAGTAGAGAATGGTGTAAACAGGAATTCTGATACAGTCAAACTCGTGTAACCACTTGTCTACGCTCTGTTTTTTCTTCTCAATACTCTGAGAGAACCAGTAGGTAAACAGAGGAGTATCAAAGCAGTTGATACCACTTGGGGTTAAAAATCTTGGTTTAATAAGTTCGATAATAGGATCGTCTTTTAAGACAGTTCTCTGTCTTGTAAAAGAGTCTAAAGCTTTTTTAGCTTCAACAATCTTTTCACGCAATAAGGCTACAAAGTCCTTATCACATTCAGGATCAGTAAGCCATCCTTTTAATCTACCGTCACATTTTTCAAGATCTTTTAATAATTCGATTTTGATGGCACTAGAACCATCCACAAGATCGATAAAATCAACGACTGCGCGTAATAGAAACATCACGTTCTGAATAGAACTAAGATCAGAACTTAGCTCAGCGTTTTTAAAAACCTGTTCTAATTTTAGGTATGTTCTAGCTCTTGGGCTTAATGGAAATTCGTAAATAAACATAACCTTATAAAGTACTCTAATGCATTAAATTTTGCTGTTTGCCAGCTGTTGGTATAGATTATGTAATTTTAACACGAGATCTCCCTTTTTATCTAAAGGAGAACTATCAGATTCAATTAAATCATGAGCTTTTTTTAATCTCGTTTCTCTGTCTACTTGTGAGGCAATCATCGAGAGTGCTAACTCTCTGTTGATGCTATCACGATTCATCAATCTTTCTAGCTGAAGTTTAGGCTCTACATCCACCACTAAAATTCTGTCTACCATATATTCAAGATGATGCTCAAAGAGCAGAGGAATACAGATAATGACATAAGGGGAAGTTTTTTCCTGTACCTGACGCACAGTTTCATCTTCAATTGCAGGAGCCATTAAAGCATTCAAGTCATTTAAGTTCTCAGGATGAGACTTATCAAAGGCAATTTGACGTAAGAGACGTCTGTCTAAACTGCCGTCATCTTTGATGATGTTCTGTCCAAAGCGTTCAGACAGTTTTCCTAAAAGAGCAGAGCCTGGCATCACTACCTCACGGGCAATTACATCAGTATCAACAATAGGTACGTTCAGTTTTGCAAATAATGAGGCAATACCAGATTTACCACAGGCAATACCGCCTGTAAGACCTACTCGGTAAGGTGTTTTTTTATAAGACACTGATGAATTGTCACATGCTTTTATCTGGTCTTTTGTTAAAGACTGTTTTGAGGTTGACAATTCATTAGCATTTGATGGTGTTTTACAAGGCATAAATAAAACCAAAGAATTCAGTAGAGTACAGATGAATACAGATATTTTAGGGTATTTTCTTTATAAATTTGTGTAGAATAGAGCAATTAGTAGAAAAATCTTAAAATTTAATGATTGGGTACATTGTGAAAAATATAAAAAAGAGCCTAGGTGCGTTATTAGTATGTGCACTTCTATCAGGCTGTTCTTCAGATGAAGGTAATGCTGTAAAGACGTTATCACCAGGTGGTCTTACCATCAATGATAAGGCTATCTATTTAAGAGGCGAAATGAATGACTATGAGGCATCTGAGACCTATCGTTTAAGAAAAGACGGTCACGGCTACTGCACTCTGGCAACATTACGTTCTGACTGGGCTCCTTATAAGTTCAAGTTTGCTGATGAGAACTGGTCAAAGGGTACCAACTTTGGCTTTTTAACTCCACCTGGTGTTCTAAGAGACGGTGCTCGCTCTTTGGAATTAAATCCAAATTCTAAGTTTGAAGAAATCAGTTACTATCCTAAAAAAGACGGCGTCTATCGTTTCTGTCTTATTCCAAAGAATGACAGATATTATGTAACTGTAACTAAGAGCTCTAAAAAAGAGCTCCCTTCAATGGCTCAGTTAATTGATATGTCACGCAGTGACTTTGAATAGGTTCTTATTAAGTATCCTTACTAGAAAAATGTTTGAAACTGTAAATACAAACAAAAGATCAAACTAAAAGATAGTTGAAAGGTAAGGCTAGTAAGAGAGATACAAAAGAGAATAAAACAGTAAGAACTTAGACTTTGATATAACCGTGTACCACACGGTTATATCAAAAGATCAAATAAGGCCATTATATTTCTTTTCATCAAACCTAAAGCAAAAGTAAAGAAAGTAAAACCGCATTTAAGTGAAATTGAAGAGAGCTTTAAGGATAAAACATGGATAAAATAGCCTCAGAACTAATAGTCAATTTTCATGACTATCTGTTACTTGAAAATGGTCTGTCTGTGCTTTCAATTAAAGCTTACTGTGCTGATGTCGAAAGATTTTTAAACTTCATTGATAAGACTTTTTCTGTAAAAGATGAGCATTTTACACAGGCTCATATCGAAGCTTTCCTGAAAGAGAATATCGATCATGAGGCAAGTTCTAATGCCAGATTTCTCTGCTCATTAAGAGCATTTACAAACTTTTTAAAAAAAGAAAAACTAATTGATAACGATCCTTGTGTTCGTATTGAGAATCCCAAGCTTATAAGAAACATTCCTCATGTAATGTCTGAAGGTTGTGTGGAAGCTTTTTTAGATGCACCTGATCTTAATACTCATACAGGATTAAGAGATAAAGCCATGCTCGAGACCGTCTATGCAACAGGTCTTAGAATCAGTGAGCTTATCTCATTGAAGTTTGACAATATCTTTTTTCAGGATGGCTTTGTCATGGTAAGAGGTAAAGGTGACAAAGAAAGAATCGTACCTTTGTGCGATGATGCCATTTACTGGATTGAGCTTTATATAAATACCAAGAGAAAAGAAAAAGATCCTCAAAGAAAATGCCCCTTTATCTTTTTATCAGGCAAGGGAATAGCTCCTATGTCAAGAATTGCCTTCTGGTATCGTATTAAAGTTTATGGAAAACAGTTAGGCTTAACTGACAGTTTCTCTCCACACTCATTCCGTCATGCTTTTGCAACTCATCTTTTAAATCATGATGCGGATTTACGTTCTGTGCAGATGCTCTTAGGTCATTCATCACTTACAACCACCCAAATCTATACCCATGTTGCAACCGAGCGTATGCATCAGGTCTACAATAAAGCTCACCCAAGATCATAGTTAGCATTTGTAAGCTAAAATCATAAGCTAAAAAGACTTAGTCCTCCTTGCCAAATGAGACTTGTGTGGATGATAGTTAACATACTGATGTGTATAATAGAGTCAGCTCATGATTTTAAGAACATTCTTAATAAGAACACTCTAAAAACTAAGACCACTCTAAAAACGAGCAGAGTTTGATTAAGCATAAGTGCTTTAGATAAGCCTTTGTAAATTCTAAGTCTAGGTAATATGCAACTTTCATACAGAAAACTTTTCACAGATGCTAATAGCGTTGAGTACTCAGTAATTAAAACTACGGGTACCAGATGCCTGTGCCTGCAAGGGGATAGAAAAGTTCTACCAAGAATTAAAAAAGCTTATAAGAGTGCTCAGTTCTTTTATAAAGCAACTCCTGACAACATCTTTGAACCAATCTCGATTAACGAAAATATCGAAGGTAATTTAGTAAATGCTCTTTTTACCTACAAAGATGCAGGCTTTTTAAAAGACTTTTTATCTGTAGTACCTCCTGAGTGGCAGTATGCAGCCGGTAAAAAAATAGGCAGAATTTTAAAAGATCTGCACTCTGTTCCTTTGACTCAAGCTCAGACAGAAAAAGCAAATCAAAGACACTCTTCATATATGGAAAAGATAGCATCATATGTAGCAGAGCTGCCTCATTTAAAAAATGACAGAATCGCCATGGATGCAATCTCTACTCGCTATGACTATTTCTCTATCTTCAGGCCAGTGATGAGATATGGATCTTTAAAGTACCAGAAGATCATGACCACTCATGACGGTACTATCTTAATGTTGCCATCTTATTCATATGGACCTGGCTGCATGTGTGAGGATTTTGCTTCATTAGAATTTGAAAACGCAGGCTTATACCCAGTGCTGTGTGCAGGTGTGATTGATGGTTATTTCTCATCGCTAGTCCCTGTAAAATTCTGGATGCACTTTGCCTTATACTGTGCTCTTTACTCGCTTTGGAAATGTGCTTTAAAGGCAAAAGAGAGTAAAGAAATGTACCTTAAGATGCAGTTAAATTCAGACAGAATCAGAGAAGACTTTGATAACTTTAAAAAGCCAATACCTACCTGGTATTCAAATCAAGAACTTTTAAAGATCAAAGAAAAGGCTATTAAGCTTGCGCTTTAATTAAAATTAAGGCTAGCTTAAAACTCTTAAGTTAATACGTCCTAAAGTTGCATTATGACGATTATATTCAAGTTTTCTATTTAGAGTATTCTTCAATAGTACAAGAGTGTTGCTTGGTTTTAGAGTCGTAGTTAATTCCGATTAAAAGAATATTATCGGTGTACTCTTTTACTCTTGAAACATAGTCACGCTCTTTTATCTGCTCAAGGGCTACCTTTGCACTAGAGTCCTTTTTAAGTTCAATGATTAAGGCTGGCTTTCTTTTAGAATTAGCAGAGATTGGCAAATAGACAATATCAGCAAAACCTTTTCCAGTGGGAAACTCATTTAATGGAGCTAGGTAGTAGCTTTCTGTTGCAAGGTATGCCATCAGGACCACATAACGTAAAGCACTTTCATTGTTGTACTCAAGGGCTGGTACTTTATCCTCATGAATTTTAGAAAGCAGAGTAGCTACTGTTTCTGCATCTTTATTGTAAGTTGCTGCCACAACCTGTTCTGAAAGCTTTAAAGCACCCTCATATTGAGGCCAGTGATTTTCTTTTACTGAATTTAAAAGCTCAAGTCTGGTTTCCTCATTAGGAACATAGATAATTCCTTCCTCTAGATTACAACCAAGATAGCCTAAATGAACCAGATAAATATAGATTGCTACTTTATTTTTAAAATTAAGATCTGCTGTATTGTAGCTTTTAATCTCTGGTAGAGGAATTGAAATGGTATCACCAGAACACAGTTTGATGATATCGTCTTTTAGACCTTCAAAATTCAGATTGATGGCTTCTTTTACAAGACCATAGGCAGATGTATTTGACCAGTAACTTTCAAAAGTTCCATGATTGATAAGCTCGATGATAGAATTTGGATTATAAAGTTCATACCCACCTACTTTGTAGCCGTCGTACCAGAACTTGGAGGTCTCAAAATCAAGTTGGTATTTTTCACAAAGTGTCTTTACTTCGTCTTCTGTAAAACCATAGTACTTAGCGTACATGCCTGGATTTAAGATAGTATATTCACTAAAGTTATTTAGCGCAGACTGAGTGTTGTATCTTGCAATAGGTAGGATACCGGTCATGTAAACCAATTCTGCCAAACTCTGCCTGCTTCTATCCTTAAACAAAGCTCTTAAAAGGTCAATAAAATCCTCTTGCAGTTTTTTGTTATCTGGATACTGTCTGAACACAAAATCCCATTCGTCAATAATAAAGACAAATCTCTTTTTTAATGAAGAAATGGCTTCTGGCAAGGAATAACTCTTATCTTTTTCAAGGCGCTCTGGATAGGTTTCTTTCAATTCTGAGACAACTTCTGTATTTAAATTCTCAAGATACTTATTTCCATTTTCTTCGTTATCAGCAAATTCCATCATATCCAAATAGATCACGTCATGCTGATTTAAGTGCTTATCAAAAACTGGTAATGAGGATATTTTTAGATCAGAGAATAGCTCCTTTGAATCACATCCTTTTGAATAATAGGCATTAAGCATGTCAAGGGTGACACTCTTTCCAAATCGTCTTGGTCGTGTCACACATATAAAACGTTTTTGCCCGTTAATGAAGCGGTTGATTAACGATATAATCTCTGATTTATCAACGTAATCTCCATTTTTTTCCATTTGAAAACTAACGTTATCAACGTTAACGAACATAAAGTCCTCTCTTGTATTAACAAGCTCATTCATGATTTGGCATCTCCTTTATTATAGCAATTTAAATAAGATGCTCATACTCTCATGACTTTTGAAAAAACTGTCTTTTTACTGGCATAAATTGCAATTATTAAAGCAAACTAATTATAAATATCTTGAATAAATGGCTTATATAAGGGAATTATAAAAAAGAAAAATTTTTTGACTCTGGTCAAGCAATTCATGTTTAATAATAAATAAGTCAAAATTTGACTTAAAAAATGAATATAATTGACTTAAATATATTCTTAATGAGAGGCTTGTATGAGTAAGAAAATAGGCTCTGAAAAACACAATATTGAGGTCGATAAAGGCTGCTTTAATGAGCCTCAGTTACCCTTAATCCAAAGCTCTAGTGAAAAGAAATACAATGTCAAATTCGACAATGACGATTTGAATTTGCTAAATGCTCTGCAAGATCACTATGGCATCAAGAATAAGTCTGATCTTATAGAACTTATCTTATGCACCTATCTTAAAAAATCTCTTCATGAAGATGGTGTCGCAGCTGACGTAGCCTTAGCTATTGGTCTTATAGCTGATGCCTATGCTAAAAGGGGGGAGTTGTCATCAAACGTATCCTCATGGACAGATGAGGTTGCATCTGTTCCTTACTTTGTTTCATCAGTACTAACCTATGGACCTAGTGGTAAAAAGACTGGTTCTCAACATGAAGGTGTTGCTCATTCAGACAGTTATCTGCAAGTAGGTGTAAAACTGTTACAGTTTTGTGAGCGCGAGGATCTTATCTCCTCATCTCAGTACAAGATGCTATTTAAGAGCCTTGAAAAGTGGAATCTTTTGACAAAGTATCAAAGAAAAAATGAAAGTAAAAGTGAGTAACTAGAAGGTATTATGCTTTTGCCAAAATCTTGATAGAGAAAGAGTAGAGACAGTAAACATACGATCTTAGGCACATAACATCTTTTCAGAATTACAAAGAGTTTGTTTGAGTTCGGTTTCCGCCTAACTTGCGGTAGACACTCCTAGACTGTAGGACATTTTAGAAGGTATCAAATGAGCATTATTCAGGATATTCAAAACAGAGCTTTAGATGAAGGCAGAATTAAAGCTGAGAATGTAAACAGCTATAAAGTTTTAAGTGTAAGACCAAGTGCTCAATTATCAGCTTTAATAGAAGTATTAGCTTTTTTAGATGGTAAATCACCATCAGAGTTTATCTGTTCAAATTTCTCAAAGGCACTGCATGACTTTACTTTAATGTCAAAAGATCATGTAGAACCTATACAAAAGAGCGTAGCTCAAAGTTTAAAGAACGCACCTAAGCACATCTTTAAAAAAGAAAGTGCTATTGGACTGCTTGAAGAAGAAGGTGTGGTTACAGTAAAGTCTAATGATAACAATGATCCTATTGATGGTTCATTAAGATTGTTAAAGCATGGATTTAATGACAGAATTATTTCTCATAATTAAATTTCTTTACTGACGAGCAGTAAAAGATGGTGAATACTGAGACTTCATTATTGCAAGTTATTAATGAAGTCACCAAACTTAGATTTTATAAAAGTGTATAAAGAAAGAACTGTTTGCAGATATTTGTTTATTTAAGAGGCTCAAATTCTGTTTCATTCTTTTGTTGTTTAAGGTCTTTTAGCTGATTTCCTGTTACTTTTCTTCCTATCATAAACATTACTTTTAATGCACATTCTGAGTCAAATTGACGTAGTATTTTATAATCTTCTAAAATTGATTTTAAACTAAAATCGATGCCCATTTCTGCTAAATGAATATAGTGAAAAATTGTGACCAGAAAAATATACTTAAAATTAGAAGAGTCTACATTTATATCATCATCTATTTTTATAAAGTAATTCTCAACTAAAGGATCTTTTAGAATTGGACCATCTTTGGCAGTGCATATTATATTATTATAATTTTCAATTAGAGGTTTTACTTCATCAAAATACTTTTTTTTGAGATTTGAATCTTTCCATTTATCTTTTAATTGTTTTTTTAAATTTCTTGTAAGCACCCATCTAGCTAATCTTATAGAATAAGCTCTTGTCCTGTAAGATACTTCTAATAATTTTTGTATCTTTTGAAATTCGTCATCATCTTTATCAAGATGAAGTATTTCGTTTAGATTTAATTTTTTTAAATCAGTTGTTTGTGCATTATGTTTATCAAAAGGACCAGAAATATGAGCACTGGGTGAAATCAAATCAATAAAAGAAAGAGCTTTATAAAATGAGTGTTCTGACAATTGTTCTGCAATATGAGCTTTCCATATTTTTATTAGCTCTTCATTAATAATTTCAACGTTACTAAAACCTAGAAGTTCTCTTGCCCGGTCTGATAATGCTCTTTTAAACTTAATATCATTTTCTCTTATGTATAGATTTTTTTCTTTTTTTAGATGTAACGCTGAATAAGAAAAAATGACAAAAATGTAAGATTCAGAAGTAAATCCTATATCAGGGGCAGAATTAATTATCTTAGAAAATGATTGCTTTTTTTGAGCCGAACATTCATCCCATTTACTATCCCATCTAAAATATCTGTCATTAGAAATCCTGACAGAGCCGTTTTTTTGGATAGAGCTATATTCCGATATTGTAAGTATTGTTGCATAATCTTTCGTTTTAAACATAATATTCAGAACCTCTAAAAATCATCATCGTCATTATCGGATATTAATGGCTCTGTAGGCATTTTTGATGCAGATATCAATTGATTGTCAACTAAGTCATTTATGTACTTTATTGGTTTATCTGAGTTGTAAGACATGATTAAATCATTCTTAGATCTTGTTACTGCTACATATAGAACTCTTCTATCAATATCAGGGATTTCAGACCCTTCTTTATTTACTATTGGATCTAAACAATCGATGTTTAAAAAAGGAATGAATACTTTTTCAAAATCAAAACCTTTTGAACTGTGGTATGTCATTAGGTACACAATGGGATTTTGATCGCTTTTTTCTATTGCTCCAATACCATTTCCAAGAAACTGAAAAAGAGGAGATACAGAATTAAATTCTCTGTAGAATTCATTATTGTTGTTTTCATCTGCAGTTATTTCGATGTCATCATCCAAATTTTGATATATTTGTATGAACTGCTTTATCTTGTCATGCGTAGGGAAAAGAATCGCATAAGGATAACCTACTTTTGGTGGATTTTCTTTTATATTAAGCAATATTCCTTTTACTTCGTCATTAGCTGAATCTGCTTTATACAGGTATGCATCAGCTCCTCTTTTTAGAAATGATTGTTGTTCAGGAGTTTCTGCATTTACAATATTTGAAGATGGTAAAATAGACGTTGCTATCTTTTTTATTTTATCTGTAAGTCTGTGTACTATCCTTAGATCTTCCTGTTCTACGTTGCCTAAAATTTCAGATAGCTTTTCGTTATTGGTTCTTCCTGTGTATATTTGCTGGTTAGAGTCTCCAGCAATTACTAATTTGAACTTGAATCTATGATTTGCATTTTCGATATCTTCAGAACAACAGTCTTGGACTTCATCTATTAGTACAAGATCATATGTTGTATAACTATTCTTAAACTCAAAAATTGTAGAAACTTTTATCCTACGCATTTCTTCATGACTTAAACCTGTAAAAGCAAGTTCAGTAAGAGCTCTAGTATAAGTTACAAAACATACAGTTCCATTAGGATGATCAATTAAAAACCTTTTAATTATATGAAGTAAAATAATAGTTTTCCCAGAGCCCGCAAATCCATGAATCCAAGATATTTTATTGCTAGAGTCATAAATGTCATTGATCGCCTTGCGTTGTAGATCATCAAGGCTATCATAATTTATCATCCAATCCATGTTGACCTCTAATTTAACCCTTCGACGCTATCTTCAGTTTCTGAACTTACTAGAGCCTTATCTTGATAACTCTTTCCTGCAATTTGGTTACGTTTAATGAACTCAGATGAATTTTCGTAGGCTTCTATTTCATTTGATTTATCGTCTATACCCAAGAAATCACACAAATTAGAAAATCTGCGTAAATCATCTGAACTTATATATCCATTTATAAATTCATAATCCAGATGATCATAGGCTTTTCTTAATAAGTCAGGTCCTTCGGAATTATTCTTACTTGATAATATCTTTCCTAGATTTATCAGAGCTGCTGTATAAGTAGGATCATATGATAAGGATTTTCTTAGCCATTTAATTCTATCCTTTCCTTGTAGTTCTAGCGAATAATTGAAGCAAGAACATGCGTCTTCATCTCTTTCAACTGCTATTTTTGAATATTTCTTTCTTAAATCTGTTTTACCAGCGCGATCTGCGTGATATGAAATATTAGTTGCATTATTACCAGTAGCATATTCTTCGTGTAAAGTTTCTAATTCAACTGAATACTCTGCAACTTCACTGTGCATTTTTGCTTTTTTTGCAGCTTTAATGACTTCTAAAATTGTTGATGTTTTTATATTTTTTGCGCCAAGCTTCAACCTTTCTGTTCTATATTTTTTGATTGCTTTTAAAAAATCTTCGTTGACTTGATTAGTGTCACTTATAGTTAATGGATTAAACCTTTCTGTACAAATTTCATCTCCATCAACAAAAGCTGTGAGTTCGATTGTTTTATCTTTTGATATATTTCCTGTTACCGATATTGACTGATTCTTTTTGAATCCGGAACCAGCCTTGGCATTAAATTTTAGTAATCCAAGTAAATGAGTCTTTGAGGATAAACATACTGGTATTTCTACATATTTTTGCCCATCGTATTGAGGCTTCAGTTTTAGAGTAAATTCTTTTGAAGGAACCGGAGTAGATGCTTTTATGAGACAATTTAACTTGTCTCCAGTTGTAATGATGTTGATATCTTCAGAAATAATAGGTTCAATGAAGTTCTTTCTAAATCCGTGGAATCCTACTGAATGCAGTGCTGCTCCTCTTGACACATGAGTTCTTAAATCACTTGGAATTATAGATCTTACAGATTTTGGAAGATGACTCATTACACAGTTTCTAATCAAAGGATTTTCATTACTTCCTCCAATGAAAAGAACTCCATATAAATCTTCTGCTTTTATACCTGACTTTGACAATGCATCATCTATTGGTGAGCATATGTTGTTAGGGTTACTGAAAATATCATTACAGTTTAAATATCTAGAGAGTATAGTTCGAAAATCTTGGGTGGTTAAACAAGGTGTTACATATATTGCTTTATTCTCTTTTTTATTTTGTAATACTACAGTTTCACTCATCTCTATTTCATGATCTATGCTATGTAGTGAATCATAGTCTTCATAACCTTGAGTTGTTAGCCACTTTACCATAGCAATTTTTAGTTGTTCAGCAATTGGCATCAACCTTGCGATGATCGTATTTTCAATGTTCTCATTAATAGTAAAATCAGATCCGCTAGGCTCAAATCTCAAGTTCTTAGCTAAGTACTTAGCTATATCTCTATCAATATTATCGCCACCTAGTGCTGTAAACTTAGAAATAGCAATATTCTTAGATTGTAATGCCTTATTTTGTGCTGTCACGCTTAGTATAGAAATATCACAAGTACCAGCTCCAAAATCGTAGACTAAAACGTTTATTGACTCTGATAGCAATTTTTTTAATAGATCTACATCTCTTTTTTCTACAATGTTATCGTAGAAAAAACTTAAAAATGCTGCATTAGGCTCGTCTATTAAGCAACTTTCTGAAATGGATAGCCCTGCTTTATGGATGGAATCCAATAAATCAGCACGTTGATTTGTTAAAAAAGACGCAGGAACAGAAATGGCATACTCAATTTTATCTGGCAGGTTCTCTTTTTTTACAGCTTCTTCTATAGCTTTCTTTAATTGTTTAAAGAAACAGTATGTCGCATCTTTCGCTGTTTCTATGGTGTATGGTTGATTATCTTTTTTTGAAAGCACAGTGTCAGGGTACGTTGGTCCAATGTCTAGACCCAAGTCCATTTTAAAAGATGAAAATACATTCTTATTTGGTTTTAGTGTCGATTTTAATTCGTAGGCTGTTTTGCCAAAAAGAAGTTGACCATCTGCATTTTTATGTTGTATCCAAGCAAGAACGCTGTTTACAATTTCCTGTTCACTACAACCTCCTCGTCCATCAGGCTGAGCAATTTGTAGTGCTTCTGAACATAAATTTCCATCTTTATCTTTTTTTATTACACTAACAACTGTTGTTGAGGTTCCAAAATCTATGCCTACATAAGTTTTTTTTGATAATGCATCTTCAACGTTATCTTTAGATGTAGCTCCAACCACCATCGAAGGAGTGTAAACTAGTTTTAACTTATCATTTTCCATTTTATATACATTCCCATTATCAGATTCAAACTCTGCATCACCATCATTTATTAGCGTATCTGAAGGATATAAAAGCATATTAGTATCCGTATTTTTCAAAGAACAGTTTTATTCCAGGCAAGTTTTCATCAAGAGATGCGTTATAGCCAGATCTATTAATGAGGTAGCTTATTACTGTACAGTGGAAATATTCAATATATTTTTCTTCAATATTTTCAGATTTAAATAGATCTATAAGATCTCTAAAAAATTTATAAATAAGATAAAAATCGCTTTCGGGATGATCTGTAGCGTAGATAGAATATCCTTCGTAATTTTCAGAATCGACATTAAGCGATTTCAAAAAGTTATTCGAAAGTTCATTTTTCTTTTGACTTATATAGTCGAGTTCAGCACCAATAACAATCTGAGAAATTTTGTTCCCAACGCATATGTATCCTAAAAATCTACATACAAAAACCATTAAAAAAGGATTTATTTTTAGTGATTCGGGAGCTCTAAAATAGATATTTTTTGCAAAAGACAATAGAGGAGCTGTTCCAACACCACCCCTGTCACAAGCTTCTAATATAGGAAGCATCATGACCATAGAGGGATGTTCTAAAGAAGCTACTTTGTAGTAATAGTAAGCACACATATCTACGTCAATATACTTTGCATTACCTCCAGCAGTTATTTGTGCAACATTAAAGATAGCACTTCTATAATTAGGATTTATAGACAACAGTTGATTGAATATCGTTAAAGCCCCATCGTAGTCTCCATTTTGAAGTAATATTGCTCCTTTGTTATAAAGTTCTATTTCATCGCTTTTTTCATTAACAATTCTATTCCTAAATCCCCACATGTCAGCTTCCTCATACCCTATCGTTCACACGTTTCTATTTAAGCAGAATCAGCGTACCAAAAAAAAGATCTATGTGGCACATCTTTAACAAGATGTTCTCTTTTTGGCTTATTAAATTAGATTTGCTTGTTCTTCAAAAATAAATATCATGAGCTTGTAAGATGAAAAGATTGTTTATGCAATATATCTGACATGAGAATATTCCATTTATTTTATTCACAAAAAGCTCTTTAGCGTAAATAAGTTGTGGAGTCTTGTTTTTGTGAGAATTAACTGAATATGGATATGCAAAGCTAGTAAATCATCATCAATCTGTCTTACAATTTTTACAATGTTTCATTTCTATTTTCAGAATCAATTCATAATAATATTTAGCAGGCTACGATATGTTTAATTTTTTGTTCTCTAAAAGTAAGAGCAATGTTTCAGCTCCTGAATGTGACATTCACATAGATTCAATTAAAGAACTAAATATCCATGTGATGGCTGTTCTTGAAGGGAAAAAGTCTATTTACATCAACAAGTATGCAGATAACCTTTTTGATGCAGAAAAACAGGGGAGTAGAAGCTTTTTGGGACCTGTCTATAAAGTAAAACTCAAAACTCCAAGAGGAAAATATGACATTTTTTATGGGATACACACCATGGATAGACAGGGAATGGTAATGAGTGTAACTCCTTACTTAGATTCAATATGCCAAGTCCTTTTAGTTGAACTTAGTTGCAAGTATGAATTATTTTCAGATTACAGAGAAATAGTAAGTGCTCAAACTTGTTACACTTATTATCTTGAACTTATGAAATCAACATTTTACATAACAAATAATTCTGGTAACGATAGTTTTAGTATTCCTTTTGACAGAACAGAGGTAATAACTGGAGATAGGAATTTTGTTTTAACCCTTTATAAGTAATCTTTTTCGCTGATGGTTGTGAAAAATGCACTAAATTAAGTTAACTCTTCTTGTAATGAAAATAGATACTGGGAGCTGTTGGCTAAGCTATATCAAATCTAAGTATAACTTCTTTTTGTGCAGTATGGTTAGAGATGATGTAAGTCTTGACTGACTTTAGCTTTTTGACAAGGCTTTGCGGAACAATAGCGTCTGAAGCTATCTGTATATTCTTATGGTGAGAGCATGATTAAACGAACTTTTAGGGTAATCTTTAAATGTATGGCAAAAACTGCCATAGTAAGCTTAATGATGATGCTTACAGCCTGCTCAAGTCTATCTTCAAACAATTTACTGTTCTCATCTTCAAAAGATAAGAGAATGGTATGCAGTACCTCAGCCGCTGCAATCTGTGAGAACGCTAACTACAACAGTGACAAGTTCAATAAAGATCTTTTAGCCAGCATTAAAGAGAATAATAGCGGTGATGGAAGATCGCATATTGCTAACCCAACCGTAGGAGATAGAATTGTATAGTACACTGTGGTAGGTGCTGCTATCATCCTTTATACAGGACTTTTGATCTTTGACCACAATTTTAGCTCACATCCACCACGTCGCTAAAAGGGACGACAAAACTCTATTCAGACTGGCACACAGGTTAAGGATAAGAATAAGAGCAAAAAGACCTTAAATAAAGGTTAATGAAACAGTCTCTTTAACCTTTGAGATGCCTGATGCTCAGCATGAAGAAGTTTATCTTTAAAGGTTACTTTCTCGTTAACCTGAATCTCACCTAAGATCTCATTTAGAATGTAATGCTCTAACTCCTCGTTATTAAAGAGCACAGGGGAGTAGTGATTAGGAGCATAATCAACACACATATTAAAACGTACAATCCCATCAGAGCAGTCAGGCTCTTTTGAATGGATATGTCCATGGATTACGGTATTGCAGTTATTCTCTTCAAAGATCTCTTTAAACTCAGCTTCTCTTTTTGAATCAGGTTCTGATAATGGATAGTGACAGATAAAGATATTCTCAAAAAGAATGTAATCTATGATCTTTTCAAAACCACAGCTTAAAAAGAACTTATCCGTAATGGTATCGTGGTTTCCTCTGAGCATGAGTTTTCTGCCTTTAAGCTTTTTGCAGTACTCAGAAATATGAGGTTTAAATTCAGACTTTAAGAAAGCTATATCACCTAAAAAGAGTACGATGTCGTCATCGGTGATGACATCATTGTAGTTTTTTAGCATTAGATCTTCACACTGCTGTAAGCCTTCATCTGAAAACTCAAACTGAGGACGAGCATACTTAATTATGTTCTTATGACATAAATGAAGATCTGAGGTGAAATAGAGCATGGTTGCCTGCCTTAAAACAAAAGTGTTAATACATTAGTTGAAGAAAAAGCATCAGATAATGTAAAAGGTGGTGTAACGTAAACTAAAAGTTAAAGTCTTTCTTTAAAATGAATGAGTAAAACTTCATAATACTCAAATGACAGACTTTGACTTTTAGCTTTAAAAAGTTGTTAGCTTAAAGCTAAGCTTTAAAACTGCTTAAGTTTCAGCACTTATTGCAAGCAGAAAGTACAAATTAGGGTAACTTACCGAACACTAAAACAAAAACGGACCTTAACGGTCCGCTTTAGTTTAAGAGAAAAGATTATTTCTTTTGCTCTTTAGCAGCTTCGAGTTTCTGCTCAAGGTAGTGAATGCTTGCACCGCCCTTGATTTCAACAGGATCAGTTAACAGATCCTTGTGTAGAGGAACGTTAGTCTTAATACCGTTAAGTACTAATTCATCTAAAGCCTCTAAACCGCGCAGACGAGCCAACTCTCGGTCATCATCGTAAACAATTAACTTGCCTACTAATGAATCATAGTGAGGTGGAACCTTGTAGCCCTGATATACATGGCTGTCCCAACGTACGCCTGGACCACCTGGTACATGCAGATACTTTATCTCACCAGGAGATGGCATAAAGGTAGCTGGATCTTCAGCATTGATACGGAACTCAAATGCGTGTCCACGTAACTTGATGTCTGACTGCTTGATTGACAGTGGGTTGCCAGCGCAAACTGAAATCATTTCACGAACGATATCAACGCCAGTGATCATTTCAGTAATAGGGTGCTCAACCTGAACACGGGTGTTCATTTCGATGAAGTAGAACTCACCGTTCTCATATAGGAACTCGAAAGTACCTGCACCACGGTAGCCAATATCAATACATGCCTGAGCACAACGTGAACCGATAGTCTCACGCTGCTTCTCTGAAATGAATGGAGCTGGAGCTTCCTCTAGAACCTTCTGGTTACGACGTTGCATTGAGCAGTCACGTTCACCTAGGTATACAGCATGACCCTGACCGTCAGATAAAACCTGGAACTCAATATGGCGAGGGTTCTCTAAGAACTTTTCCATATATACAGCAGGGTTGTTAAAGAACATGTCAGCTTCACGGCGTGTTAGAGCGATTGAATCCTCTAACTCAGCGTCAGATCTTACAACACGCATACCACGACCGCCGCCACCACCAGCTGCTTTGATGATGATTGGGTAACCAATCTGGTTAGCTAAACGTTTGTTCTCTTCAAAATCTTCACCTAAAGCACCGGCAGAACCTGGAACGCATGGAACGCCAGCTTTCTGCATAGCCTTTTTAGCTGAAACTTTATCACCCATTAAACGAATGGTATCAGCAGTAGGGCCAATGAAGATAAAGCCTGACTTTTCAACCATCTCAGCAAAGTCAGCATTCTCTGATAAGAATCCATAACCTGGGTGGATAGCATTAGCGCCTGTAGCCTCAGCTGCAGCGATGATTGATGGAATATTTAGATATGAGTCTTTAGGAGCTGCAGGTCCTATGCACACAGCCTCATCAGCTAATTTTACATGCAATAAATCGCGGTCAGCAGTTGAATGTACAGCAACGGTCTTTAAACCTAACTGACGGCACGCTCTTAAAATACGTAAAGCAATTTCACCGCGGTTTGCAATCAGAACTTTTTCAAGTTTCATATTTATGGGTTACCCCTTATATTATTCAAACTCGAATAATGGCTGATCAAACTCAACGGTAGAACCGTTCTCAACCAAAATTTTCTTAATAACACCTGATCTGTCAGCCTGAATCTGGTTCATCATCTTCATAGCTTCGATAATGCACAGGGTATCGCCTTCTTTTACTGAAGTGCCTTCTTCCACGAAAGGAGCTGCAGTAGGGCTTGCTGAACGATAGAAAGTACCAACCATTGGTGACTTCATAAGTTTAGCTGCATCAGGAGCTGCAGGTGCTGATGGAGCTGCTGCAGGAGCAGTAGCAGCTGGAGCTACCTGTACAGGAGCTGGTGCAGGTGCTGCTACAGGAGCTGCAATTACGGTCTGAACTGACTGAGCTACAGCCTTTTCACGGGTAATCTTAAGCTCTTCTTCGCCTTGCTTTAAGTTGATCTCAGATACATCTGACTTAGATACAATTTCGATAAGCTTAGCTATCTTATGAATATCAATTTGCATGAAAAATATCCTATTTAGTTGATTCTAATCTTAATGCTTACGGTCTAAGAAACGAACAGCGCCTCTTAGAGCAAACTCATAACCATCAAGTCCGAAACCTACAATGACACCAACAGCCACATCTGAAAGAAATGAATGATGTCTAAATTCCTCTCGTTTGTGAACATTGGAAATGTGAATCTCATAGAATGGCATATCAATACCTGCAAGCGCATCACGAATAGCTACACTAGTATGGGTATAAGCACCTGCGTTTAATAGTATGAAATCTACTTTGTTGCGGGAATTTTGGATCTTGTCGACGATATCGCCTTCATGATTAGACTGGTAGCATTCAATATCAACATTAAGTTCATCTGCTACCTTTTTGAGCATATTTTCAAGATCTTTTATGGTTTCATGACCATAGATCTCAGGCTCACGGGTACCAAGAAGGTTAAGGTTTGGACCATTAACCACTAATATTGAATATTTAGCCAAAATCTAACTCCAAAAAACTGAATTGGCGCATTTTATCATTTTTATAGTAAAGTGGCGCAAATTTTCTTAAAAAGTCGGTATTTTTTATAAAATTTGACCTTTTTCACCTTAAATTACTCACTACAGAGAACTAATAAAAGGCTTACTTACTGAATGTAATTTGTGTTTTTTTATTTGGCAAATTTAAGATACGAAAACTTGTAAAAACTATGATGTACAACACAAAAAAATGTTAGAATGTGCACACAGTTTTTTCTTTCATTTTAAGGTGCCTGTTGAAAGGTGCCTAACCTTAATAACTACTGAGGAACACTCCATGAGCTTCATTAACAAAGCCAAGTCAATCGCAGAATATGATCCAGAGCTATGGACCGCAATGAGCGGCGAATGCCAGAGACAGGAAGATCATATCGAACTTATCGCATCAGAGAACTATGCTTCTAAGTGTGTAATGGAAGCACAGGGCTCACAGCTAACTAACAAGTATGCTGAAGGTTATCCTGGAAAGCGTTACTACGGCGGTTGCGAATACGTTGATGTTGTGGAGCAGTTAGCAATCGACAGAGCATGCAAGCTATTCCACTGCGATTATGCTAATGTTCAGCCTCATGCTGGTTCTCAGGCAAACAATGCTGTATATCAGGCATTGTGCAAACCAGGTGACACCGTAATGGGCTTATCACTAGCTTCAGGCGGTCACTTAACTCACGGTTGCCCTGTAAACTTCTCAGGTAAAATCTACCATGCTGTAGGTTACGAAGTTAACGAGAAGGGTGAGTTAGATTATGATGCAATCCGCAAGGAAGCATTAGAGTGCAAGCCAAAGATGATCATCGGCGGTTTCTCAGCTTACTCAGGCATCGTTGACTGGAAGAAACTTCGTGAAATCGCAGACGAAGTTGGTGCTTACTTATTAGTTGATATGGCTCATGTTGCAGGTCTAGTAGCAGCTGGCGTTTACCCAAGCCCAATTGAGTATGCTCACGTTGTAACCTCAACTGCTCACAAGTCATTAGGTGGTCCACGTTCAGGCTTTATCTTATCAAACTGCCACGACGAAGCTATCTACAAGAAATTAAATTCAGCTATCTTCCCTGGTACTCAGGGTGGTCCTCTAGAGCACGTTATCGCTGCTAAGGCTATCGTATTCAAAGAGGCTATGGAACCATGGTATGTTGAGTACCAGAAGCAGGTTGTAGCTAATGCTAAGTTGTTAGCCGAGGAAGTTATGAAGCGCGGCTACAAAGTTGTAGCAGGCGGTACCCACAACCACTTATTCTTAATGGACTTCATCGGTTTAGAGATGACCGGTAAAGATGCTGAGGCTGCTTTAGGTAAGGCATTCATTACTGTTAACAAGAACACCGTTCCTGGTGAGCCACGTTCTCCATTTATCACCTCAGGTATCCGTGTTGGTACTCCAGCATGTACCCGTCGTGGTTTCAAAGAAGCAGAGATCAAAGAGTTAGCTTCAATCATGTGTGATGTTCTAGACAACTATCAGAATGATGAAGTTATCTTAAAGTGCCGTGAGCGTGTTAAAGCTCTATGCGCTAAATTCCCTGTATACAAAGACTAATAGTCTCAAGATAGGAAATTTACATTGAGTCAAGTATCAGATACTGACAAAAAATTCATGATGCAAGCACTAAAGCTTGCATCATGTGGCTTATACACATCCTACCCAAATCCTGCGGTAGGATGTGTCATTGTCCGAGACGGTAAAATCATCGGCAGGGGGTACCATCATAAAGCTGGTTGTCCACATGCTGAGATTATGGCTTTGCAGGATGCTTCTTTCGATGTTGAAGGTGCTACTGTATATGTAACCTTAGAGCCATGCTCTCATTATGGTAGAACTCCTCCTTGTGCCTTAAAGCTTAAAGAGCTGAAGGTCAAAAGAGTAGTAGCTGCAGCAGATGATCCAAATCCTAAAGTAAACGGTAAAGGCTTTAAAATCCTACGTGATGCGGGTATTGAAGTAACTCAGCATGTACTAGAAAAAGAAGCTTTATTCCAAAACCGTGCTTTCATGAAATCCATTACAGGACCTATCCCTTACGTATCTGTAAAGGTTGGTATGTCACTAGATGGCAAAACTGCCTTAAAGGATGGTTCAAGTAAATGGATCACAGGTTCTGAATCTCGTCAGAAAGTTCAGGATATCAGAGCAAAATCAGACTGCATTATTACGGGGGTAAATACTGTAATTGCAGATGATCCTTTAATGTCTGTCCGCTATGATGAGTTAAAAGAAAAGTACTATAAAAAGATTGATAAAGAGTATTTAAGACAGCCTTTAAAGGTGATCTTAGATACCAACTCAAGCCTAAATATTACAAAGTACAGGATCTTTAAAGAGGGCAAAGTGCTGTTAGTTCATGGCACAACTGACTCTGAGCTTTTGGGCACAGAAAAAGTGGTTAATGAGCATGTAACTCGCATCTTTATGCCTTTAAGACATGATCTAATCGATCTTGAATATCTGTTAAAATATCTAGGCGAGTTAAAAATCCGTCGTGTGATGGTTGAAGCTGGTTCAATTTTAACCACAGCTTTTATTAACTCAGGTTTCTGTGATGAACTCTATCTTTTTATGTCAGGTAAAGTTTTAGGTAAAGACGGTCGCAATGCCTTTAATCTTGAGAATGCACTGTCTTTAGATAAGTGTCAGGAATTTACCTTATATAAGACTAAAAAGTACGGTTCGGATGTGCTCTTACATTATCTATCAGGTGGTAACTTCTTACATTATCTATCAGGTGGTAACTGATGTTTACAGGTATTGTTGAAGCTGTAGGCACCCTGAAGGCTTTAAAAAAGCATGGCCACGGTTACGAGATTTTAGTAGAGACTCCAGATTCTTTTAAATTAAAAGAACGCGTTAAATTAGGCGACTCTATTGCCAATAATGGTGTTTGTCTTACAGTTACAGCTATGTCAGGTAACGCCTTTTATGCAGATGTGTCTTCAGAGACTGTAAAATGTACCTGTTTTGGCAGTTATTCATCAGGACATAAGATAAACCTGGAGCTAGCCTGTACCCCGTCTACTCATTTAGGAGGGCACGTTGTACAGGGCCACGTTGATGGTATCGGAACGGTAGTATCAAGACATACACTGGATGATGCCTATGACATCTGGATCAAAGCTCCAGATGAGCTTTTACGCTATATTGCCCCAAAGGGCTCTATAGCAGTAGATGGTGTGTCTTTAACAGTAAATGAGATAAAGGGTGACTGCTTTAGATTAACCTTAATTCCTCATACTCAAAGTAATGTAAACTTTGAGAACTTTAATGAAGGTAATAAAGTTAATCTTGAGTGTGACGTATTAGCTAGATATTTAGAAAGACTGTTTACGGCAGGAGCCGGCTCCATTAATGCAGGAACTCAAAGTCTAGCTAAAGATGGCGCCATGAAAGGTCATACCTCAAACAGCAAACAGAATAATTTATCAAATAGCAAGAGCTACAAGTCCTCTGCTATTACCATGAGTGCATTACTCATGAACGGTTTTAAGTAATTTTGGAGAACCTATGTCTATCAAAGTAATTGAAGGTAACAAGCCTTGCCGAGAGGGCAAGTTTGCTATTGTAGTATCTCGTTTTAACAGCCTTATCTGTGAGCGTCTGGTTGAAGGTGCTGTAGACGTTTTAAAGCGTGAAGGTGAGGTGCCAGAGGAGAACATTACTTTAGTACGTGTTCCAGGTGCTATTGAGATCCCAGTAGTATGCGAAAAGATTGCACAGTCTCAAAAGTACGATGCTATCATCGCTTTAGGTTGTGTAATTCGTGGTTCAACCTATCACTTTGAGGTTGTAGCAAACGAGTGTGCAAAGGGTATTACTCAGGTAACCTTAAAGTATGCTATTCCTGTATCAAACGGTGTTTTAACTGTAGATACTCTAGAGCAGGCTTTAGAGAGAGCAGGTTCTCATACCGGTAACAAGGGCGCCGAAGCTGCTTCTGCTGCACTTGAAATGGTAAATGTAGTAAAACAGTTTTAATTAAAGCTGAATTAAAAGTTTATAAAAAGTTATAAACAAATGCTTTAAATTTATAAAACAAAGCTTTAAATAAAGCACTTAGATAAGAGCTTTAAACTAAAACAATAAAGGATTTAAAAAGATGGATTCAACAGAAGGTGCAGTAACACCAGCTCAGCGTCACAAGGCAAGACACTTTGCGATGCAGGCTATCTATCAGTGGCAGTTAACTGATTTAAGCCCAACCGAGATTGAAAAACAGTTTTTAGAAGATCAGCCTATGAAGGGCACCGATCTTGATTACTTCCATGATTTAGTATCAGGTGTAATAAACAATGTTCATGATATCGACATTGTTTATGCTCCATACTTAAGCCGTCCATTAGACGATCTTGATCAGGTGGATAAGGCAGTGTTGCGTTTAGGTACCTTTGAGCTGATGTACCGCCAGGAAGTTCCATACCGTGTAGTTATCAACGAGGCTATTATTCTTGCAAAGGAATTTGCCGAGCAGGACAGCCACAAGTTCGTAAACGGTGTGTTAGATAAGGTCGTTAAGTCTTTTAAGGCTCACTAGTGTCACTAGGTGAATTTGAGCTTATAAAAAAGTACTTCTGTCAGAATGACAGGGGTACTGGTATTGAATTAGGCATAGGCGATGACTGTGCCTTATTAAATCTGCCTGAAAACAAAACTCTTGCTATCACAACTGATACCCAGATTGAGGGTATTCACTTTTTTTCTAACACCTCTCCTTACTATGTCGGTTATAAGTCTTTGCTGGTAAACTTATCTGACTTAGCTGCCATGGGAGCAAAACCATACTGTTTTACATTATCACTTACACTGCCTGAGGCTAACGAGGACTTTTTAAAAGAGTTTTCAAAAGGATTATTTTCACTTGCTTCAAAAGTAGATATTCCTCTAATTGGAGGCAATACTACTAAAGGTGAGTTATCCATAACCATCAGTGCTTATGGTCTTGTAGATAAAGGTAAGGCTTTAAGACGAGATAAGGCAAAAGTAAACGACGACATCTATGTTACCGGTACACTAGGTCTGCCAGGTCTTGCTGTAGAACTAGGTTATAAGAACATTTGCCTTGATAAGTTTATTGATGGAAAAGATGCTTTTTCATACTGCTATGAAAAGAGCATGATAATTCCTGACAGATGTGAATTTGCTCATAAACTTGTAAATTACTCAGACTGTGCTTTAGACATCTCAGATGGACTTGTAGGAGACTTAAGACATATCTTAGAGCGTTCTTGCGTAGGAGCAAGAATCGATGTTGAAAAGTTGCCAAAGCCCTGTGAGTTTTCAATTTACAACCTTGATGAAAAAATACAGGACAAACTTTGTCTGTATGGTGGCGGTGATTATGAATTGTTATTTACAGCACCAAGTGCGAATGAAGACAAGATCATGGAATTGTCTTCAACATATGCTGTAAAAGTAAGCAAAATTGGCAAAATTAAAAATGGTACATTAGAGATCTTAAAACATGGTAAGATGTACCATCAAAACGACAAGTCGTTCGAACATTTTTAAAAAAGAATTCAAGGAAACATTGGAGATTTATCTTGAACACATTATTAAAAAAGACTGCCATCGCAACTGTATTGGCAACATCAGTATTATCTTTAAGTGCATGCGATCACGAAGTATCAGTTTCAAAAAACGGTGCAGTTGTTAATGCAAATGCTACAGCAACTGCAGCTCTAAATGATAAGAGCTCTTTTGAAGAGAAGGCCGCCTATGCTATCGGCGCTTCTTTAGGCGAGTATGTAGCTCAGATGAAGCAGAGTCAGGAGCAGTTAATCGGCCCAATCTCTGCTGAAAAAGTAATCGAAGGTTTTACTGACGGTGTAAACGGCGCTTCAGCATTAGACAGAGCACAGATTGAAAAAGTATTAAAAGATCTTGATGCAAAGATCCAGGAAAAGATTGCTCAAGAACAGAAGATATCAGCTGAAGATAACTTAAAGGCTGGTGAAGCATTCTTAGCTGCTAACTCAAAGAAAGATGGTGTTGTAACTACTACTTCTGGTTTACAGTACAAGGTTGTAAAGCAGGGTGAAGGTGAGACCGCTAAGAAGGGTGACAAGATCACTGTAACCTATAAAGGCACAACCATTGATGGTGTAACTTTTGACGAGTCTAAAAAGCCTATCGAGTTCCCATTAGAGAACATGATTGAAGGTTGGATCGAAGGTTTACAGTTAATGAACGAAGGTTCAGAGTACATCCTCTACATCCCATCAAAACTAGCTTATGGAGAGAATGGTGCTTCACAGATTGTAAAACCAAATTCTGTTTTAATCTTTGATGTTAAGTTATTAAAGATTGAAAAACCAGCTTCTAAGGCTGAGACTGAGTCAAAAGAAGAATCTAAGAAGTAATCTAAGCTTTAAATATATATAAAGGTAGCTCTTTCCTTTAGTGAAAGAGTGCGCATCTAAAAGCTCTAATCAAATGCTCCGATCTTTGATTGGAGCTTTTAATTTTAGAAATGCGTCTTTAGAAAGGATACCTCAGTAATGTTCACCATAAATGGTGCCGACTTTTATTGTTAATGTCATCAGTCCTGTTGCTAATCCACACCTTATTAAGAATTAAGAGATCATTAAGTTTAAGTAGAAGTTTTGAACTTAAAGTTAACTTGTAGATAGAGAAAAGGTCTTATGAGACAGGATATAATTTGTTTTCAGCACTGTCTTGATCCATACATAATTTGTCACAGATAAAAGAAAAAAAATGCTTTTCAATATATAATCTAGAAGAAGGTTTGGAGATAAACACATATGAAAGATATCAGCTCAACAGGCTCATTTATAAACTTTTATCTAAATAATTACATTTATGTAGATAAAACACAGTACATTAGAGACCTTATAAAGCTGGAAAGAGTTTTTATCTCCCGTCCACGTCGTTTTGGTAAATCTCTTACCTTAGATACCATAGCAACTTTATTTGAAACAGGTGTAGAGCCTTACTTTAAAGGTACCTGGATTTACGATAAATGGACAGAACCTACCTATCCTGTATTAAGACTGAATTTTTTAGATTTAGATAAATACTCACTTGAGCATTTTAAGCAAAAACTAAACGCAATCATTAGCTCATTTGCACGAGACATCAATGTCAAAAACTACGAAGAGAAAGTTGAACCTGAAGACACAATCTACTTTCTGTTAGATGAGTTAAGAAAAGAAAAACGTCAAATCGTAATTTTAATTGATGAGTATGACTGTCAGATGACAGCAAACATCAATAATGAAACTCTATATAAGCAATTTCAGGAAAAAATCAAAAGCTTTTATGACACTATTAAAAATAAGTGGCCAATTAAATTCTTAGGAATAACAGGTGTCACGAGATTAAAAGATGTAGAAATCTTTTCAATTGGTTCTGATATCAGAGATATTACCAATGCAAGTGCCTATTCTCAAATGATAGGCTTTACCCGTGACGAGATTAAAAAGTACTACATTGATTATTTGACACTTGCAGCCTCCTATGAGAACAACTGTAGCGTTGACAAAGTAACTGATGCTCAGATTGAGTCAATGTTAGATATGATGGCTCAAAACTATGATGGTTACTGCTTTGATGAATTCTATAAAAAGAAAGTATTCAGTACCTGGTCTGTAAATAGTTTCTTTCAAAGCATTATTGAAAATAAATTTGTATATTTTGATGAATACTGGTACGACAATGGTGGCTTACCTTCAATCTTAGTTAACTATTTAAAAACACATGAACTCAATATTTTTGAATACTTAGACAAAGATAAGTTCTTAAAAGTATCCAGTGATGATTTTAAGAATCCTACAGCATTAACCACAATCAATCAGAACGTACTGATGTGTCAGACAGGATACTTAACTTTAAGATCTGATCTTAAAAAAAGCTCTACAGTATTATTAGGTATTCCAAACGGTGAGATTTATAAAGCCTTAAACAGATTGCTTGCAAAGAATATCTTTAAAGGCAACTCCGATGTTACTGACGATCAGGGAAAGAACTTATTAGAAGTAGGTTCTGTTGATGACATCATCAATCTCTTTAACTGTGCTTTAAACTCTGTGTCCTATGACAATTATCCAATCGTGTCAGAATCATCAGTACAGAATATGTTAAAGCTTTACCTGTTAGGTGCACATCAGGAAGTGTTATCTGAAGTTCATGAAGCAAAAGGCAGGGCTGATTTAGTTGTAAATACAGATAACAAAAGAATAGTCTTTGAATTTAAGTATGCAAAAAATGAAACTGAAGCTAAGTCAAAATTAAGTGAAGCTGTAGAGCAGATTAAATCTCGTGACTACGGTAATACAGAGCCTAAGAAAGCAGAGCTGTTAAGAATTGCAGCGGCCTTTAATGCAGATCCTAAGGTAAGAGCTTTTACTGAGTATCAGTCTGTTTAAGCTTACAATGAATTTTAAGTGCAAAGCTTAAGAGAATAATACCTACGTATCCAAGGCACCACATAAAAACTATCCTGAGGCGAATTAAATACTCAGCAAAATAGTGAGGTGCAAATTTTAACTTGTAGTAGATAATACTAACTACAGACAGCTATCTTGAATATAAGATCAGCAGACCCATTCAGAGCAATGAGATCCATTAGCTCTGATTTTAAAAATATCCTTCTAAAATCCTCTTTAATTAGGCAATAATTATCCCTGATTAGGGCAAAACAAGATCTTTTCACGCTATAATTCTTAGCAGTCTGATGGAGATTTAGAAGTATGAAAAAGATTGGTAACACAGGTTCATTTAAAAAATTTTATTTAAATGACCAAATTTATGTGGATAAAACAGAATATATCTATAATCTCATTAACAATGAAGCTAGAGTCTTTATCTCCCGTCCGCGCCGTTTTGGTAAATCTCTTACCTTAGATACCATAGCAACTTTATTTGAAACAGGTGTAGAGCCTTACTTTAAAGGTACCTGGATTTACGATAAATGGACAGAACCTACCTATCCTGTATTAAGACTGAATTTTTTAGATTTAGATAAATACTCACTTGAGCATTTTAAGCAAAAACTAAACGCAATCATTAGCTCATTTGCACGAGACATCAATGTCAAAAACTACGAAGAGAAAGTTGAACCTGAAGACACAATCTACTTTCTGTTAGATGAGTTAAGAAAAGAAAAACGTCAAATCGTAATTTTAATTGATGAGTATGACTGTCAGATGACAGCAAACATCAATAATGAAACTCTATATAAGCAATTTCAGGAAAAAATCAAAAGCTTTTATGCCAACATCAAAGATAAGTTTGCAATTAAGTTCTTAGGAATTACTGGTGTCACCAGATTAAAAGATGTAGCGATATTTTCAGTTGGCTCTGATATCAACGATATCACTAATGACAGTGCCTATTCTCAGATGATAGGTTTTACACGTGATGAGGTTAAAAAGTACTACATTGATTATTTAAAGTTGGCAGCCTCCTATGAGAACAAATGTAGAGTTGAAGAAGTAACTGACACTCAGATTGAGTCTATGTTGGACATGATGGCTCAAAACTATGATGGTTACTGCTTTGATGAATTCTATAAAAAGAAAGTATTCAGTACCTGGTCTGTAAATAAATTTTTCCAAAGTGCGGTATCTAATAAATTTGTATACTTTGGAGAGTACTGGTACGACAACGGTGGCCTACCATCAATCCTTGTTAACTATTTAAAAACTCATGAGCTAAATGCTTTTGACTATTTAAATAAAGAAAATCCTATAACAATTCCCGTTAACGATTTTTTAAATCCAACTGCACTAACTACTATCAATCAGAATGTACTGATGTGCCAAACAGGCTATTTAACCTTACGTTCTGCACTAAAAAGTGGTGATCTTACAGTAGATTTAGGCATTCCAAATGGTGAAATCTATAAAGCCTTAAACAGATTACTTGCCATCAACTTTTATAAGGAAGGTATCTATGCTTTAGCTAAAGGTGTAAGAGACCTATTAGATGCAGGTGAGATAGAAGATATCATAGATAGATTTAACTCAGTTATAAATTCAGTATCTTATGATCATTTCCCTATTAACAGTGAAGCTGCGGTACAGAACTACCTATACCTATTCTTAATAGGTGCAGGTATTGAAACAACAACTGAAAGTCACTCTTCAAAAGGAAGAGCAGATTTAATTATAGAAACTAAAAACAGACGCATTGTCATTGAGTTGAAGTATGCTCAAAACGAGACTGAGGCAAAGACAAAACTTAGTGAGGCTGTAGAACAGATTAAAGCTCGTGACTATGGTAATACAGAGCCTAAGAAAGCAGAGCTTTTAAGAATAGCAGCTGTCTTTAATGCAGATCCTAAGGTAAGAGCTTTTACCGAGTATCAAAAAGTCGTATAGCTAGTTTCAATATATTAGCTAACGCCCTAATCTGTATGGTAAAGATGTAGGGCTACTATACTGAAACCTACACTTCAATGTCATACGTTGACTTTGAAGATCATCTGTTAAGCACTTAAGCTATGCTACTGAGCTTTCTTTGAAAAGGAGCTTGTGATTTGAAAGCAGAGTTTAGCTTTTCTTTTACTCATTTATCAGAGTTTTTAGCTCTGATAAAGAAACATCGCCCGTATAAGAACCTTTAATTTTTCCCTTCTCATCTATTAAAGCTACAAAAGGTACACCTACAATGGCTAACTTTTTTGCTAGCTTTAAATTTTCATCTGTATCTGGCTTGGTAAAATCAAAACGTATCAGTTTTAAATCTTTTGCAGCCTCTTTAAATTCACTAGTTGAATAGAGCTTTTTATCCAGTTCATGACAATTTGAGCACCAGTCAGCTGATACTGTAATTAAGATCTTTTGTCCTTTATATGGGGATAAACTCTCATAAGATTGCTCATAGGTAAAAGGTAACTTTTGAGTAGTACCTGCAATAAAGAAGATGCAACTGAAGAGTACAAAGAAAGTTGCAAGAGAAGAGGTAAGAATAATAGAGAGTTTGCGTGAGTGCAGTAAGATGCCTACAGCGTAAGCTGTGCACAGGGCATAAACTAAAGGCTCAATATAAACATCTAAAGCGCCGAAAAGGTGCTTTACGATAAAGTAAGAACCAAGAATTAAAGGTATAGCTAAAAGGTTTTTAACTACATTACTTTTACCTCTAAAGATATTTAAAAAGCGAGAACCAAAGGTGCCAATGATAAGTAGTGGTACCCCCATACCAATACCTATAAATAAAAACATCAGCATGCCTTTTACAATAGAGTTAGTGCTTATAACATAAATTAAGGCACCTGCTAAAGGAGCACTGGTACACGGTGTAGCAATCAGTGCACTTAGAGCACCAAACACAAAAGCCTTTTTCAAAGTACCGCTTTTTTGTCTGCTGATTATCTTTTCAAGCTTTGCATTTAAGCAGGATGGGACTTTTAAATGAATAGCCCCCATACAGTCAAAGGCAAAGATTAAGAGTAATGATGCCATGACGATTAGACTTAATGGATGCTGCAGAACACCATGAGCTGCAACCCCTACCTGAGCAAAGATAAGTCCTAAGACACAGTAGGTAAGAGCTAATCCTAACAAATAACTTAGGTTCTGTTTAAATGCATGAGCTGTATTTTCAAATCTTCCGCCTAGGATAGTTGCTGAGTAAATAGAAAGCATTGGCAATACACAAGGTGTTAAATCAAGAGCAGCACCAAAGATCAGGCATAAAAATAAAATTAAAAGAAAACTGTCTGACTTATTAAATAAAGAGTGCTGATTCTGTGCATTATTGTTATCAGTTGCACTCAATGCCATAGCTCCAGTTGATGACAGAATGCGGTCAGTTTTATTTTCAGGAGTGTAAGTTTGCGCTGATACGTTGCCAGTAAGATTAGATGCTGAAGAATTATCGGTAAATTCTGCTTTGTTACTGTTGCCTGCATTTAAGAGCTTATCTTTACCAGCATCAACATCTTTAGTAATTACAAAGTTGGTTTTCTGCTCAGGGTAGCATATACCAACGCTGTCGCAGCCTCTGTATAAAAGCGTAAAGGTGTCATCTTTTAGTGCTTTTACAAGAGTAATTTCAACCTCAAAAGACTTATCGATAATTTTGCTTTTGCCATTAAGATCGGTGTGCTCAATACCGTCTGGAATTGATGACAGGATTGCCTTTGCATCAGATGATACTACCTGTACAGAATCTTTATAGATATAAGCTCCATCATTTAAATTGAGCTTACATTTAATTTTATAGCTATCCTCATAAGCACAAGTGCTTGTAAAAGGTACTGTAGCTTCAGTATGAGTCTTAGTTTTAACCTCAGGCATGTTAAAGAGTGCTTCAAATGAATCATCAGCTGAAGCTGCATTTGAGGTTAGAAAACAGCTTAAAAGTAGTGATATTAAAAATGTAAATAGTGATCTGAACATAATGTTTTACTTCAATCTTAATCTGTTATGCTTTCTCTAAAAGCCAGTCTGCAATATCCACAACCAACACACCATCAATGTTATATTTAGGATAGCGAGTTCTAGTAATTAATAGCTTTGGGTAGGAATCTTTTATCTTTAACAAAGGATCAAGCTCTCTTTGTTTGGTTGTGTCTGCTTCAATGTTGTCAGATACTTGAATGTAGATCTTTTCATTATTTTTAATAGCCACAAAGTTTACCTCTTTTTGATAGAGCTTACCTACATAAACTTCATAGCCTCGTCTTAGCAATTCAATGGCTACGATGTTTTCCATGACCCTTCCAAAATCTGGGGTTTCGGTGCCTAAATTAGCATACCTAAAGATGTGGTCGCACAAGTAGTATTTTTCCGTTATTGAAAGATACTTTTTACCTCTGATATCAAAACGTGTGATCTTGTAAAAGGCATAAGCGTTGCACAAGAAATTAAGATATGAGAATACTGTCTTGTGGTCGTTTTTACTTCCGCTTTTTGCAAGAGTATCAGAGATGTTTTTACAAGATGTTAGATTTGAAATATTGGCTTGTAAAAAGTTTGAAACTCTAGAGAGTAAAAGAGAATTTCTTATTTTATATTTCTGAGTAATATCTCTTAAGATAAGAGTATCAAAGACATCTTTGATATAGTGCAATCTGTCACTTTCATTTTTATAGGCATAAGCACCAGGCATACCTCCTACTGTAAGATACTGATTGTAGGCATCATATCTATCAGTCAATTGAAAGTAATCCATGAACTCAGCAAATGAAAATGGGTATACACTGATTTTAAAGGTGCGTCCTGTAAACAGGGTGGCAAGATCAGAACTTAATAGGAATGCATTTGATCCTGTAATATAGATGTCGTACTTTTCTTTTGCATGCAGGCTGTTTATAGCTTTTTCAAATTCTTTACAGTTCTGAACTTCATCTATAAAAACGTAGTTGTTCTTATTCTCTTCATACTTACTTTCAATATAAGAGATTAGCTGATGTCTATCTTCGAGTGCTTCAAAATCATCTAAATTGAAGTTGATATGAATGATGTTTGCGTCAGGTTCAGTTGTCTCAATCTTTTTAATAAATGATTCCACGAGCTTTGATTTGCCACAACGTCTAATGTCTGTAATTACTTTAATCTCAGGAGTTCCTTTAACATCCATCAGCCTTTGTAAATACAGTGGTCTATCAATAAGCTTCATATAAAACCTCACAGCCTTTTATTCATTATAAAAGTTTCTATTACCAAAAATTTAAAAATTTTAAAGCTTTGGGAATAGATTTGAATAAAAGTTTAAATAACAATCTGTTAAATTTTTTAATAAAGCGAAATAGTAGATGCAAATTAAAGAACTGTGGGGAGATCAAGCCTATTAATATTAGAGTCTTGTCTGTATATAAGAGAGCTTGAGTTTAATGATCAGGTTTTATGATAAATTGCTTTAGGTAGTTATTGACCTTTTGCTTTGCGTGTTCAATATCGTTATCAAGGCTAAGAGCAAATCCTCTACTTAAAAGACCTCTTCCGTTTGTTACCTTGGTAATTTTATCTCCTACTTTTAGGTTATTTTCTGCAATGAAGTTTGTGGTATTTACGTTCTCAGGTACTGATACTAGTTCTCCATTATCTAAATTGAACATGGAAAAGTAAGCTTTTGGTAAGTTTTTATGTATTTTTGGTAGTTTTTTATTGAAGATAAAATCAAGGTACATTCTGCCAAGATCTTCTCCTTTAGCTTTTGCTGCACAACAAACATAGTTACCAGGAAATCTTGATGCTATGTCAATAATATATGGTCCTTTAGGAGATAAGATCAGATCGCAAGTAACAACGGTATTATTGATCTTCAATACTTTTGCACATTGACAGACATAATTAGAAATTAGACCTTTTTCTTTATTTGTTAAAGAAGTATCTTCGTAGGTGATTTCTTGTCTATATGGAAATTCAGTGAGTGTCTTTTTCAGAAGAAGGTAGAGAGTAATTCGATCATCTTTTACGAAGAAATCACAACTATACTCATCACCTTCAATAACTTCTTCTATAAGAATATCTTTGTCTGCTACAGGGAAGAAATCTTTTTTACAAAACTCACAAGCATCAACTAATTCTTGATAGTTGTTAGCAACTTTTACACCTCTACTGCCACAGCCGAATCTTGGTTTAACAATACAAGGAAAAGTAACTTTATTAAGTTCTGTTGCATTCCATTGAGATGCGCAATTTAAGTTATTCTGTTTTAACAGCTCATAAACTTTTTGCTTGTCTATAAAGTTTAGGCATGCTTCGTAAGAAACACCTGGTAAGTTAAGGCATGAGTTGATGTAACCTACAGTTGAGATAACCTTTCCTAAAGGAACTGGAATTAGTGCATCAACCTTTTCATGTGTAGCTATATCAAGAAGCTTATCTTTATCTGCAAGATCGCATTTGAAGACTGTAATCTTATTATCATATATGTTGTCTGATAACAAACTTGATAGCTTATCAATATTGATTTGATCTCTTTCGCAAAAGATTATTCTATGTCCATCATCTAATAGCTCTTGGATAAATGGAAACTGATCTGGGCAAACACCCAATATCATTAGGTTCTTATTCTGATTTTTTAATGTATTCATATTTATCAGTCCCTTTTAAACAATTTTAATCAAGAGCATGAACTTTTATTAACGCTATGTTTAATCAACTTTGTTAGTGCTTTATTTGATAAAGCGAATGACCTGTCATTCAGGATAGATGAGTTCCCTTCCTACTGTTTCTTCTTTCCAAAATTTTGGTAGAAACTAATAATTGATTTTTCTGTCATGATGATGTTTACCCCAAGCCTCTTGAAAATAAAGCAGTCTTAAATTAAAGGCTCATTCTCTTAATTAGATCAGAATTTACTCTTTTTAGAATTCTCTAAAAATATCGGTAGAAAATTACTTTATTTGATACTGAAATTCAGCCTATAAGAAAGATAAGTTAATTTATAAGGTAGATTTCAAGTAAAGAATGTCAAAAGTATAAGACAATCCATGTAAATCAAGAAGATATTAAATTAAATATTTTGATGTAAATCAGTTTACTTGCTCATATCGTATTTATATTTGTTACCAAGTATAGATACTGTTTTATCTGCTTTAGTTGCTGTGAAAAAGACAACCATCCATTTATAATAGAGAACGAGGAAAGTTACTAGCATCGTATAGGGAAGATAAAAATGGCACTGTATTTAAATGTGGGAAATGAGTCTTTTCAAGAATCATTAAACTCTCTTATATATGTTGACAAGTCTCCTTTAATCGAGATCCTAAATAAAAGTATAAAGACAAAGAATAAATATTTTTGTTTAAGCAGACCCCGTCGCTTTGGAAAATCTGTAACGGCTCAAATGATTTGTTCTTACTATGCAAAAGGTCAAGATTGCTCTCCATTGTTCGATGATCTAAAAATAGCGTCCTTTGATGACTACAAGAAACATTTAAATCAGTATGATGTAATCTCCATCAATATTTCTGATGAATTTTCAAGAGCCTCTCATAATGTTAAATCTATGACAGACATTCTCACAAAATCAATTGTTAGGGAGTTAAAAGAAGAGTATCCAAATTGTGTAATTTCATCACCTGAGTTTTTAGATTTAACGCTTCAGGAAGTATATAACTATTCTAAAGTTCCATTTGTTTTTGTAATCGACGAATGGGATTGCATCATGCGAGAGAAAAAAGAAGATCCTGATAGTCTAAAACAATATTTAGAATGGTTAAAAGCAATCTTCAAAGATAAGCCATATGTTGCTTTAGCCTACATGACAGGTATTCTTCCTATTAAAAAGTATGGTTCTCATAGTGCATTGAATATGTTTACAGAATACTCTATGACAGAGCCTCTAAACTTAGGACAATACATCGGTTTTACTGAAAATGAAGTCAAGGACATCTGTAAACAGCATGATGTAGCCTTTAATCAAATGCAGCAATGGTATGACGGATATTCATTTAAAGATGTACCTCATATCTACAATCCTAATTCAGTAGTAAATGCAGCAACCTATAAAAAGTTTATAAGTTACTGGACCAAAACAGAAACCTTTGAAAGCCTTCAGGAATATATTGACATGAATATGGAAGGCTTAAGAGATGACATTGTAAAGTTAATTGCAGGTGAAGATGTCATAGTCGATGTATCAACATTCAGTAATGATATGGTAACTTTCCATTCAAAGGATGATGTCTTAACCTTACTTATTCATTTAGGATATTTAGCAATTAAAGGTTCTACAAATTTAGGCGTTATAGTACACATTCCAAATGAAGAGATTAAGTTAGAGTTTAAGACCTGTGTAAAGAATAACAATAGATATGCAGGCGTATATGACCTAATCAAAAATACAGATGTGCTGTTAAATGAGATCTGGTCATTAAACTCTGAAGCTGTTGCTAAAATCTTTGATGAAGCTCATCAAGACCATACATCAATTCTAACTTACAATAATGAGAACTCATTAGCTAATGTAATTGCCATTTCTCTATTTTTGAGTACAACAAACACCTATAACGTTGTAAGAGAATTACCTACAGGAAAAGGTTATGCTGATTTAGTTTATCTGCCAAAGCCTGGTGTAAACAAGCCAGCGCTTTTAATTGAGTTAAAGTTCGATAAGTCAGCACAGACTGCTATCACTCAGATTAAAGAGAAGAATTACCTACAGTTCTTTAAAGACTATAAAGGTGAAGTTCTACTAGTAGGTATTAACTACTCAAAAGGCACTAAAACTCATCAGTGTATTATTGAAAGAGCTCAGATCTGATGACAAATTAACCAAGCTCTGACCCCACCATAACTTTTCTTAGGTAATAACAAATGTGGCAACGCTATTATTTATCAAAGTTCAAATTTGCCGTATTGCAATTAGTCAAAAGGATTAATCCCGATAATTAAGATTAATTTTCCATTAATGATTGCTAAATATCTTTATAAAAATCTTTAAAATCAATAAACTAAAATTGTGTAAAGTGTTTTATAAATTATTGGCACATATCTTGATACATATACAGCATTCAAAGTAAAAGTGGCAAAGCTTGCCACCTAAAGGTTTAAATGGGGGAACACAAGATGAGTTTCGATTACAGTACAATTGGTAAAACTTCCTCCCGTATTGCATCTGATGCAGCAGAGGCTACATCCAAGAAAAATAACTCTCTAGATCAGGCGGATTTCTTAAAGTTATTAACCACTCAGTTACAGAACCAAGATCCTAGCTCTCCAGTTGATAACAACCAGATGGTTACTACCATGTCTCAGTTATCAGTTGTTGAGAACTTATCAACAATTTCTAATAACGTTGATAATGTAGTTAATGCAATTTCATCAAGCTCTGCTTTATCAGCTTCAAGCTTGGTAGGTCGAAGTGTATTAGTTGATACTAAAACTGCTTTCTTTGACGGCTCTAATCCTATTACCGCTCAGATTGATGCCGGTGATGGTGCTTCAAACGTTAAGATCAGCATTACTGATAGCAACGGCAATGTTGTTTCATCTTTTGAGGCAGGATCTGCCTTAGATGGCAAAATTGACTTTAGCTGGGATGGTATACAGGATCAGAAAACTGGTGCAAAGTATGATTCAGGTAAATATACAATTAACGTTACTGCTTCACAGGACGGTCAGAACGTAAACTTACCTGTAAAGACATATGCAACTGTAGGTTCAGTTGTATTAGGCAAGACTACTTCAGACACCAAGTTAAACTTATTAGGTTACGGCGAGGTATCTTTAGACAAGGTAGAGCAGATTGCTCTATAAGAGTTAACCTCATTTTAAAGTTAAAAGAGATCTTAAAACGTGTACTTTTTAGGATCTCTTTATGTTTTATCTAAATTGCCAAAACACAATAGCAATTCAAACAACTAGCGTAAACAAGCTTCAAGATTGCGCAATTTGCAGACGACTCAAAAAAGAATCCTCATAACATTCGTTCAAGTAGTTTGGTTCAGTAGCACAGTCATTTTCCTGACAATTTAAGCCCCCTATTAATCTTGTATTAATCACTTCAAATTTTTAAAGTGCTATAGGATGCTTATTTATAGAATATGGCACGGCTATTGCATTTAAAACATCAGTAAGAGGAAAAGTCATTTTCCGGAGGTTTTAAATGGATAATTTATTGTGGATTGCAATGTCAGGTGCTAAGGAGAATTTCCATAGCTTAGCTGTACGCAGCAATAACTTGGCTAATGCAAGCACCACTGGTTTTAAGGCAGACTTTGAAAATTCACGTGCTATGTCTGTTTTTGCCGATGCTTATCCAACCAGAGCTTTTGCTATGACAGAAAGACCTGGCTACAACATGGATGGTGGTGCTATTGAGACAACTGATAGACCATTAGATGTTGCTTTAAATGGCGATGGTTTTATTGCAGTCAATGACAAAGAAGGTAACGAAGCTTACACCAGATTCGGTAGTTTTGAAATAGACGTTAACGGCAATTTAAGAACTACCAATGGACTTCAGGTTTTATCTGATTCAGGTGATCCTATGGTATTACCTGCAATGTTATCTGATATTCAAATCAGCAACGACGGTACTATCTCAGGTAGACCTCAGGGCGCTGATTCAAATGTAATTGAAGAGTTTGGTCGTATCAAACTTGTAAAACCTGATGATTATAAAAATATTGAAAAAGGTTATGACGGTTTATTCCGTAACATTGACGGCACTGCAATGACTGAAGATCAGAGCGTACAGGTTAGAAGTGGTATGCTTGAATCATCAAATGTTAACCCAGTCGAAGAATTGACAAGCCTTATCAGGATCCAAAGACAGTATGAGACTCAGGTAAAAATGATGGAGTCAGCAAGTCAGATGGATGAACGTCAAAACACTTTATTGAGCTACGATTAGCAAGGAGTAGAACATGATCCCAGCACTATGGATTAGTAAAACAGGTCTTGATGCGCAACAGACCAATATCTCTGTAACATCAAATAACCTTGCCAACGCCTCAACAGTTGGTTTCAAACGTGGTAGAGCTGTATTTGAAGATCTTTTATATCAAAAGATCAATCAGCCTGGTGGCAGATCATCAGCTGATAGCTATTTACCTGAAGGTTTAATGATAGGTTCAGGTGCCAAGGTAGTTGCAACTCAAAGACAGTTCTCTCAAGGTGATGTTGAAACTACTGACAACTCATTTGATTTAATGATTCAAGGTCGTGGTTTCTTCGAAATTGAGTTACCAGATGGTACCACTGCTTACACCAGAAATGGTCAGTTTACCAAGAATGAAGAAGGTACTATCGTAACCTCAGGCGAGGGGTATCCTTTATTACCTCAGATCCAGGTCCCAGATAACGCCACTTCTTTGACAGTAGGTCGTGACGGTCAGGTATCTGTTGTATTAGCCAATGATACAGCTTCACAGGATTTAGGTCAGATCACCGTAACAGATTTCATTAACCCTACAGGTCTTGAGTCCATCGGTGACAACCTTTACTTAGAGACCACTGCTTCAGGAGCTCCTCAGCAGGGTATCGGCGGTGAAGATGGTATGGGGGTTATCAGACAGAATATGTTGGAGACATCTAATGTAAAAGTCACTGAAGAGTTAGTAAATCTAATTCAGGCTCAGCGTGTTTACGAAATGAACTCAAAGGTTCTAACTACTGTAGATTCTATGATGGGCTCTTTAATCCAGTCAGTATAGTTTAGGTTATGAGTGGTAGGTAAAGTAAGAAGTAGGTTATTAAAATAGGGGTGGGGTAAAATGAAGAAGGTTATTTTAGCAATTGCTTTATCACAGTTAGTGCTATTACAAGGTTGTGCTTTAGATACATTCTCTGCAAAACCAGATGATCCAAAGTATGCTCCTGCGCTGCCTGAAGAGGATTACACCAACGCAGTACCTACAGGTGGTATCTATAATCCTTATACCATGAACAATGGTATGTATTCAGATACATCAGCTCATAAAGTTGGTGATATCATCTCTGTAACCCTAGAAGAAGCAACTTCTGCAAGTAAGAATGCATCTACTGATCTTGAAAAAGAAGGAAACAATAACTATGGTGGCATTACTCTTGCAAGTAAGAAATTACATTACAAGAATTTGACACCAACACTGTCTTCAAGCAACTCCAATGATTTTTCAGGAAGTGCTAAGGCAAAACAGTCAAACCAGTTGTCAGGACAGATTTCTGTTAGTGTAGTCAAGGTATATTCTAACGGTAATCTGCAGGTACAAGGCGAGAAGTGGTTGATGTTAAACAATGGCAATGAATATGTCCGTGTAACCGGTTTAATTAGACCTTCTGATATCAGCTCAGACAACACTGTATCATCACAGAGAATTGCCAATGCTAGAATTCAGTACGGTGGAACCGGCGATTTTGCGGATACTCAGGAACGCGGTTATCTGTCTAGACTGTTTAACAGCGCATTTAATATATTCTTCTAGTTTTGTAAGGTGGGGACTATGAGGATTGCAACAAAGTTTTTTAAATCATTGTGCTTAGGAGTAGCTGTATTAAGCTCTTTAAGCATCAATGATGCAGAAGCTGCAAGATTAAAAGATATTGCTTCAATTCAAGGTATTCGTGAAAACCAACTTTTAGGTTATGGTCTAGTAGTTGGTTTAGCAGGTACCGGTGAAAAGAACTCAAAGTTTACAGAGCAGAGCTTCCGCTCAATGCTAAATAACTTTGGTATCAAGATTGATGAGAGTACATCTTTGAAGATTAAAGATGTTGCTCCTGTAGCAATTCATGCCACCATGCCTCCTTTTTCAAAGACTGGTCAAACTATTGACGTAACTGTATCAGCTATCGGTGAAGCTACTTCATTGCGTGGAGGTACTCTTTTACAGACCATGTTACGAGGTGTAGATGGTAATGTTTATGCTATCGCTCAAGGCTCATTAGTAGTAGGTGGTTTAGGTGTAGAAGGTGCTGATGGCTCAAAGGTTACTGTAAACACTCCTACAGTAGGTAGAATTGCCAATGGTGCAATTGTAGAGCGTGAAGTACCAGATAACTTCAGTCAGACTGATTCATTTGTCTTTAACTTAAATCGTGCTGACTTTACTACAGCTAAAAATGTAGTAGATGCGATTAATGATCTTTATGGTGATGGTTCAGCTGTAGCGCAGGATTCTGCTTCAATTAGAGTAAGTGCACCACGTGATCCTTCACAGAGAGTATCTTACTTATCCACTCTTGAGAACATTGAAATCGATCAAGGTGAGGATGCTGCAAGAATCGTAGTAAATTCTCGTACTGGTACTATTGTGATTGGAAATAATGTAAAACTAAAACCAGTTGCTGTAACTCATGGTGGTCTTACTGTTAGTGTATCTGAAGATCCTAGAGTATCTCAGCCAAACAGCTTCTCTCAAGGACAGACTGCAATTGTTCCTGATTCTCAAATCAATGTAAGTGAGAAGAAAGGTAAGATGTTCAAGTTTGATACAGGTGCTACCTTAGATGACTTAGTAAGAGCCGTAAACCAAGTAGGTTTAGCACCAGGTGATTTAATGTCAGTACTAGAAGCTTTAGACAAAGCAGGCGCTATTGACGGTAAGTTAGAAATTATCTAAACGGTTTTAAAGGTTCTGCCACCCCACCTACCTCTTCAAGGCAGAACCTTTAAATTATTGTTGTGTCCAAAAGAACAAGCTAACGATGTTCTTTTAAAGCCTTTTGCTACAACTTGACTATCTTATAGTCAACTTTGTTTATCTCTTTTTCATCTTTTTCAGGATCTATTTTTATTAGCTCACTTTCAGATAGAGCAGGCCCCTTAAGCAATTCAAAAAGATCTCTATTTAAAGATACCTTATACGCATCCATCATGATGTTTACGTCAGTGCAATAGTATAGGTGAGAGTTACCAAAGCTTTCATATTTTAGTTTGCCCTTAGAAACAAGAGGATCAAAAACTATTCTTTTTAATTCTGGTACATTCCTAATGGTATTGTCACAGTATCTTCTGCAATAAAAATAGTAATCAGAATTATTTTCGACACCATTTATCTTAGTAATACCTGAGAACTTTTTCATAAAGCGATTATAAGTATGAAGTTGTTGTTCGCAGGCATGCCATAGAGTGAAATAAATTTGATCTCCAATCATGAGATATTTTGCTTTTTTAGAAGCAAGATAGCCGGCCATGCCATTGTCAAAATCAAAACAAACATTAGAAAAGCTCTGTTCTGCCGATTTAGGGTTGACTATAACGTAAGAGAATATGGGATCAAGAGTTCTGTAACCTATATGATTTCTAATACAGGTATTAGCTAATTCACTAACAGAGGACATATCCTTTAAAGGTGAGAATACCTTTTTCTTGCAATAGCTGTAGGTAAAAGCTGGTAAGACCAATTCTCCATCATCACCAATAATCTCTAAGATAATGTCCAAATAATATTTTCCTAAATCAAACACATCTTCTTCGGGAATACCAACTTTTAACAATTGGCTATGAACGAGAACTGTGTCCCCCTTTTTTAGACCAACTTTTATGAGTTGTTCTTTGATATATATATTGTCTAATTTCATATTTATTTGCTATGAATACTATCAAATACTTGTTGAGTAAGTGCTTTTCTATCAAGTTTTCCATTATAGTTAACAGGGAATTCTTTTATAAAGACTATGTCCTGAACTTGCATATAAAAAGGTAGATAATTCTTCAAAATAGAAACAATACCCTCTTTGATTCTATTATCCTCGTCACCTTCAACAGCAGCTACTAAATTAGTAATTTGGTTTAGTTCATTTCTTAAAGGAATCGACATAGCTCTTCTTTTGGAAGCAAGTCTTAACTTTTCATCTATTTCTAAAAGATCAACTCTAAAGCCATTGATTTTTACCTGATCGTCACGTCGGCCTTTAAAGATGAAATTCCCATTATTATCAACAAAACCGTTATCTCCAGTTTTATACCATAAGGTTCCGTCGAGATTTAGAAATGCTTCATTGGTCTTTTCTTTACTGTTCAAGTAGCCTAAACCTACCTGATCTCCAGCTAAATAGATTTGACCAATTTCATTTTTAGCAAGCTCAACATTGTAGTCATTGAAGATACCTGCTTTTGCTCTTGGAAAAGTTGTTCCTAAAGGTACGACTCCTTCAAGCTCTTTAAGAGCATCTATAGTCATTATCTTTGGATCGTAAACTTTATAGCGCATGATGATCACAGTGGTTTCTGTTGGACCATAAGTGTTGTAGACAATAGAGTTAGGGCAACTCTTTATCCAATCTCTTACCTGTTCATACCAAAGCGGTTCACCTACAAAAATACTGATCCTAATTGAATTCATAAGCTCAGGCTCTAGCATTTCCATTTTCTTTAGCATACTGATAACGTATGGAACGGCATGAAATACTGTGATTTTGAACTTTGAAATAATAGGTGCAGGGCAGAAAAGGTATTCTTTTGGAATGGGAATTAAAGTTCCGCCTGACAGTATTGAAGAGCAGAGATCCTGAAGACTTAGATCAAACGTAATCTCAGACATTTGAGAGAATACGTCATTTTCGTTGAAGTTGTAGTAATTAAGGATCTTTTCTATGTAGCTGAAGAAATGAAAGTAAGATACTATAACCCCTTTTGCCTTTCCTGTTGTACCTGAGGTATAAATAACATAGATTGGTTTATTCTCATCGAAATCTATTTTTGATGATTCTCCAATTTCTGTTTTATTTGATGCTGTAAAGCTTAATCTTGTTATATTGTAAGAGCTTTCTTTTGAAAAATCCTGTTCGCAAATCTCATCAGAAGCTTCAACAATTACATCTTTATCTATCTTTGCTTCTTTAAGCAATTTCTTGAGATATGCAGCGCACTCTTTACAAACAATGATTGCGTCAACATCAGAATCCAAAATCATTTCTATGGTTCTTTTTACAGGAAATCTTGGATTTAGAGGAACGTAAGTTTGATTTGCAAAAATTGCTGCAAGAATTACAGCATATACATTTACTGATCTATAACCTAGAATTGCTACTTTTTTATATTTATTTGTAGAAATAAAATCAGCAATAGAGATACTTCTTTTATACAGCTCATTATAAGAAATATCTTCATTAGAAGTTTTGATAGCAATTTTGTTTTTGTATTGATTAAAAGCCCCTAAAAGAGCTTCTTTTAAATTTGAGTTTAAATTTACAAGATCATTCATATTTAGTTACACATCAATTTTGACGCTACCATCGATGGAGAATCCTCCATCAATGATGAGACTTTCACCAATTACTTTTGAAGCTTTTTCTGATAGTAAAAAGTCAACAGCTCCAACGATGTCTTTGGGGGTAAGTGAGCCAAATGGATAGTTTTTATCATAGGCTTGTAAGAGAGAATCGTTTTCATAAATTTCTTCTGTCCACGTAGTTTTTGTCAAACCTACTTTAACAGCGTTTATTCTGACTTTTGGTGCAAGTTCAATTGTTAAACATCTGCCTAGCTCTTCAAGTCCTGCTTTAGCCGCATGGTTGTATGACATACCTTTTACGGCCCTAGCACTGTTATGGCTTGATATAAAAACAACGCTATTTAATTCTCTTTTATTAGCTCTTCCAGCTAAAGCTTTTATGATCATCGCTGCACTTACTGTATAGACATTGTACATTGAAATGAAATCTTCACTTGTTATCATATGTAAGTGCTTCATTCTTGCAGTACCGGCACAGTGCACAAATTTCTGTACAGTAATGTTCTCTTTGGCAAGATAATTACCAAGATCTGATGATAAGTTGTCTACTTTAGTTAAGTCATAAGGAAATAGTCTTACCTCTGATTGCTTGTTGCATAAACATGCTGTTTCCTTTAATTTATCCACATTTCTTGAGCATAGGACTAAGTTGTATTGATTAGATAGCTCAACAGCTATCTCTCTACCAATTCCAGAGCTGGCACCGCTAACAAATAAAGTCTGCATACAACCTCTCTTTTATTATTTGATATTGCACTTAGCTTTTAGATCTGCAACTGTTTCAGATGTCATGATATCTTTTAAACTTAGTTTTACTCCAAAATTGCTTTGTAAAGATTGTTGTAAAGTCATTAAAGTGATTGAATCCCACTGATCTAACTGCTTGAATTTAGTTTCATCAGTTACTTTATCTTCATCAAAAATGTTTGCTAATTCTTCGTAAAAGTTCATAATTTTTAACTCCTTTATTCGTTAACTAAATCTAATAGTGAGTTTTGTAAAAGCTTGTCTTTAATTGCTATCAACTCATAGGCTGGAATATTGATGAGTTCGCTGATATCTAACAAGGTATTAGTGCCATCAGCATAAGCAATGAAATCTCTTAGAGCAATAATTGAGCTGTAAGAGCCTTTCTGACTTATGGTAGGGTAGAGTCCTCTTTTACCTAATTGAGGCTCACAGAATACGTTGATTCTGTATTTAAAGTTATTTTCTAAAACCAAAAGTGATTTGGTCATAACCTCGTATTCGCCAGCAAAGCCTTCAGGACTAATTAAGTTCAAATCGTCCTTTGAGGTGTGATACTCAGGATATGCTCCATATTTAGTTCTAGATACAGAGCATACAGGTAAATCTACACCTGGAGCATTAAACTGTCTTTCATCAGATCCTCGATGATAGAAAGAATAAGCCTTATGAGAAGGTACTAAATGCTTTAAGGTATTCTCAAGTAATTTATCAGTAATGGTATTGCCATAACGAGTTTTTACATATGAGTAATCTCGATTATCACCAACACATGACAGTACAAAGCCTGCTACGGTATTTTTCTTTAGAACCTCAAGGTTTCTTGATAGGTAAGTAATAGAACCTATGGTCTCAGGTATGTAGATAAATCTGTAGGTATAGTAGCGAGGCTTTTCTTTAATGAACTTTGCTAGAGCTACGGATAAAGCAGGTCCTGAACACTCGTTATTTGCCATAGAAGGATGGCAAAGATAAGTTGAGATTAAAATCTCTTTATCTGATTTACCTTTGATAATGCACTCACCATAAGTTAAAGATCCATGCTCATCTAAAGTACTTTTAATTACAGCATGGTATTTTTGATCTTCATGTTTTGCTAATTCATCAAATTGATTCTGAGACATGCAAAAGCCTGATCTTTCCTTATAGTATGAGGTTACATAAGGAATGACATCTTTTTGATTTTTTTGCGTGTAGATGTAGTTTTTAAGTTCAGAAAATGGAAGTACTTTATCAAAGGGGGCAGAGTAACCTAAAACATGCAGATTGTTATCTTTAAAGTCGATGATCCTGTGGTGATCTTCATCTTCAATATAAGCTTCAGTACAGTTCCACTCTTTAGGTACAGTCCAATCAAAGACTTCTGTACCTGATGGAACTTCAAAGACATTTATCTCAGGCAACTCTTCTTTTAAGATAGCTAAGGATTGTCTAAATCCGTTACCTGTAATACTTCTGTAAATAGGAAATAGCTTTTTTGCTATTTCATAACAGTACGCTCCGACTGCATTACTGTTATTGCTATTGTTGTTATTATTGTCTTCCATTGGCATTTTTTACTAAATCCTTTTTACAAAACTAGGTGTACTTCTATAGTTGTCGGCACTAAATGAGTTTTATTTAGCAATGATATGATTGCCTTTTGTTAGAGTAGAAATGGAGTCTGATTAAGGTTGTAAATAACTCAAATTGTGAAGGATCAAACTACAATATATAACTCTTAATTACATTATTTTTTTTGAAATAATAAAGCATTGTTTATTGAAAAAAGCAATTCCATAAGTTTTAATGGATTGAACAGTTGGCAATTCTAAAAACTCTTTTGCGTATTGTTTTGCTTCGATTTGCTGAAGCGCTTTTTGTGCAACCACTTTCATGTCTTTTTCGCCAGGAGCAGTCTTAAGTTCCAAAATGGCTACTTTAGTCTTATCTGAATTTCTAAAAGAAATATCAGCATACCCATTGCCTGCTTCAAAATTGGATTTATATTCTTTTGCCCATTTTTCAGAAACAGTAAATATTCCTGACATAAAGCCATGATAGAAGTTCTCTAGTTTTGATTTTGTGGCTAAATCTCTGATAGATACATATGAAATCAACAAGGAGTTTAGAATAGCAGTAACACTTGATGTATTTCCTTCTAAAAATCCTGAAGCCAACTTATCAGCCCTCTTGCCAGGACCTGAAGTTAAATTGGCATCAAAGACTTTCTTGATATTGGACTCAAAGCAATTTAGGATTTCTTCATTTGGTATTTTAACAATGTAGTTATTCTTTAAAGGATTATCAACAGCTGTTAAGTAACCTGTATGTACTAATAAAGAGAAGAAATCGTCAGGATCATGAAGTTTTAAATCATCATAATTCATAGAATCATTGATGCTTACTTCAATAGTTTTTCTATCAACAAGATCTTGAAGTTGCTGTCTAATATCTTCCTTCAAAAATCCAATATACTCCTTTAGTACATCTGAGGATGAACTGGTGATCCAGTAGTTGTCAGGCTTAATATCTGCTTCTGTACAATTTAATTTATGTTTATAGTTATTAGCAACAAAGTTGATAACATCCCATGGACAGAACATTTCATCATTATAGAAACGGTATCCGTCATAGTTCTCTTTGACCATATATTCATAGTCACTTAGGTTATAGTCTTCTAAGATCTTTTTTGTCTCTTTTTTATTAAAACCTATGATTGATGTATATTGTGGCTGTGTATCCAAAACTGTATTTACTACAACGTTGTTAACACCTGTAAATATAGAGTTCTTTGCTACTTTTAAACAGCCTGTCATTACTACTTTAAATATTGGTGCCGACTCTTCATTAGTGTTTTTAGGTGTACTTTTTAATACCCCTAAAAAAGAACTCATAAGTTCCACCATTTCTTTATGATACTTACCACTAGCTGCTTTTGCTAAAGGTACATCATATTCATCTATTAAGAGTATTACCTGTTTTTTGAAATGCTTATACAAACAAGAGCTCAGAAAACTTAGAGCTGAAGTAAGGTTATTTTGATTAATAGGTTCTTTTAAGAAAGCATCACTACACAGATTCTTTAAGTCCAACTTATCGTCTTCTGTAAGCATTTCACTTTTTTGAAGAAAACTGTAAGTTCTTGCTAGTTCCTTTACGAGAGTAACAAGTTGCCCTTTTGCAACCTCATAGCTGATCCCCTTAATTTCTTTTAATGAAATTGAAATAACGGGAAACTGCCCCATGTACTTTTCAACAAACGCTTTATCTTTCGTGATCTCCATATCATTAAAGATTTTCTCTTGAAATGATGTATCTGAAGGATTTAAATAATTTAAACGAAAGAAATCGGCAAACATGTCCATAAGTAAGGTTTTGCCAAATCTACGAGGTCTTGTAAATAAAAGTACAGAGCTACCATCTTCGGTAAAGACAGATCTTAGATATGAAGTCTTATCGACATAATATTTATTTTTGGTGATGATTTCAGAAAAGGTATCACCACCAGTTGGTAATAACTTGAACTCTTTTTGATCTGCCATGATGAGCCTTTATTTTTTGAAACTGTATCTTTCTTAATTTTATCAGACTTTTAGGTTATCAATACTAGATATAAGTAACGTTTTATCTAGGTTCAAATTTATTCTTTTAATATAAATTTCAAGAGAAGATCTACTCTTAGAATTTTACTTTTGATAGTGATTTAGTATATAGATAAGCTCAAACTCAACATAATCAGATATCTTTATAAGATCATCTAGCTGTTGAGCGTTCAAGAGTTCTTTGACAATAGAGTTGATAACAACAGGGTAGTCACTGTTCATAAGAGGTGATAGAGAGATGACATCCTCTAGTAGAGATGCCATCTTCTCATAGGTTGCAGCAGGACAGCCATCTTTAGCAGTATCTGCTACAAGATGGCATTCCTGAACAACTTTTTGTACATTTAGATTATGTACATTCTGAATGTTTTTTTTGTCGCTCATGCAGTTTTAGCTTATTTAGCTAACTTTGAGAGAATTGTTTCTACAGCAGAATCTAGCTTTAAGTTTTCCTTATCACCGGTTCTTCTGTACTTGTACTCTACATTGCCGTCTTTTAAGCTCTTCTCACCTACGGTGATGATGTGAGGTATACCGATTAACTCAGCATCAGCAAACATTACACCAGGACGTTCATCACGATCATCATACAGAACTTCTACGCCACGAGCGGTAAGTTCGTTGTAGATTTTTTCAGCTGCGTCTTTAACTTCCTGTGACTTAGAAGGCTTAATTGCAATAATTGAAACTTTAAAAGGAGCAATCTCTTCAGGCCAGATAATACCTCTGTCATCATGGTGCTGTTCAATTACTGCAGCAATAGCACGAGTAACACCGATACCATAGCAGCCCATAATCATAGGAATGTCTTTACCGTTCTCATCTTTAACAGTAGCTTTCATTGCTTCTGAGTACTTAGTGCCAAGCATGAATACCTGACCTACCTCAATACCTTTACGCAGGTGTAAGGTACCCTTGCCATCAGGGCTAGGATCACCATCTTCAACATTACGTAAATCAAATACTTCGTATTTAGGTACATCTCTGTCCCAGTTTACGTTGATTAAGTGGTAGCCAGTCTTGTTAGCGCCACAAGCAAAGTTAGACATCTTATCTGCAGTTCTGTCTACTAGGATTCTGCCCTTAAAGCCTACAGGACCCAATGAACCAGTGTGAGAACCTGTAAACTCATTGATTTCTTCTTCTGAAGCCATCTCTAAAGGATCGTTAATACCATCAATCTTGATGGCTTTAACTTCATTTAGTTCCTGATTGCCACAAAGACAGAGCATAACCAACTCATACTTACCGTCTTCTTTCTTATTGCCATGAACGATAAGGCTCTTTAATACTTTCTTTGAATCTAAGCCCAAAGCTTTAGCTGCATCATCAACTGAATGACAGCCAGGTGTTGCAACCTCAGAGTAAGCAGCTCCTGGTGCTTCTCTATCATAAGTAGGAGCTAGAGCTTCAGCCATTTCAATATTAGCAGCATATGATGAACCATCAGACCAAGCAATAGTATCTTCACCAGCATCAGCTAATGCTTGGAACTCATGTGAGTGGTTTCCACCAATAGAACCTGTATCAGCTTCTACTGGGCGGAACTCAAGACCCATACGGGTAAATACTCTTGAATATGCATCATACATATCCTGATAAGTCTTCTCTAAAGAGGCCTTTTCAATATGGAATGAATAAGCATCTTTCATTAAGAACTCACGACCACGCATTACACCGAAACGAGGACGGATTTCATCACGGAATTTGTTCTGGATCTGGTATAAGCATAATGGTAACTGTCTTGCTGATTTAATTTCACGACGAGCAATATCAGTTACAACTTCCTCATGGGTAGGACCTAAGGCAAACTCGTTTTGCTTTCTATCCTTAAAACGGCATAACTCAGGACCGTACTTTACATAGCGACCTGACTCTTTCCACAGTTCAGCAGGCTGGACCATTGGCATGGCAATCTCTAAAGCACCAGTTTTGTCCATTTCTTCACGGACAATCTTGTTAACTTTAGATAGCACTCTCATACCGGTTGGTAACCAGGTGTAAACACCTGAAGCGATCTGACGGATCATGCCAGCTCTTAACATTAAACGATGGCTCTCTACAGCAGCCTCTTTAGGATCTTCTTTTAAGGTAGATAGTAAATATTGACTTGTACGCATTCTAAGTCCTGATAAATAAATTTAGCCTGCTAATCTTAAAGACAGGGGGTGAAAAATAATTGCGCTAATTCTAGCACAAAAGCGCTTTGTTAAGGAAAACTAATGAAGCTTTAAAGCCTGTAATACAGTAACTTTTATGTGGAGTTTATTGATTTTAGTCGCTAAAGGATGATGACTGTATAATTCAGTCATCATCCTTTAAAAGAAGAGCTAGAAAAAACGCTTGTTCTATGCTGTTTACGAGCAATTTTATCGCAAAGTAAAACAAGCCAAAGACGCATAAAATTAGCTTTTATGCTAAAATTAAGCTGTTTTAGTCAATTATAGGGGACAGACATGGTATTTGTAGCAAGTTTCATCGTATTTTTACTGTTTGTTCTAGCTTTATCAATGAGTATGCTTATTAAAAGACGTCCAATGATGACAGAAGAAGAGGCTACAGCCTCAATCATGGATGGTGGTGCATGTACTACCTGTCAGCAGTTGTGCTCTTTGGCTGGTAAAAAGGTAGAAAAGCGCAAAGATGATTGCGCTATTAAGAATATGGAAATTCCTCACCAGAGCGTATAAAGAACAATAAAATTTCTAAGCTTGCCTGTCATTAGGCAGGCTTTTTTCGTTTTTAGGTTTCAAAAATGTTAAAAAAATCAGTTTTAGCTAATGTTGTTTCACGCGCTTTTATCTTTGCTGTAGTTTCAACCTCATTAGTTGCGGTTACAACTCTTACAGCTTGTGATAAAGACAATCAACGCACTGTTGCCACACAGGTACAGACATCAACAATCATTCAGGGCAAAACCATGGGTACTTTCTATGCTGTAAATGTTGTTGGTGGTTATAAAGGAGGAGAAGCAGGTTTAAAAGCTTTAGCTGAAGGTGCGTTTAAGCAGATCTGCGATGAGATTTCAACTTTTGATAAGAACGCTGAGTTATATAAATTCAATGATTTTAAATCTACAGAACCTTTTGAGATTTCAAATGAGCTAGGCAGGATCATTCAAGATACTGTTTATCAGGGCAGACGTATTGAAGGAGCTACTGATATTACTGTAGGTCCATTGGTAAATCTGTGGGGCTTTGGTAAAGATAAAAAGAAAGATGAAGCTCCATCTCAAGATGAGATTAATCAGGCTTTAGATCTGGTTGGTCTTGATAAGTTTGAGGTTAGAACAGAAAACAATAAGAGCTATTTAGTAAAGCACAATAAAGACATCAAACTTGATCTAGCAACTGTAGGTGAAGGCTTAGGAGCTGATGCAGTGGCTGCAAGACTGGTAAAGGAAGGCTATAAGAACTTTATGGTAAATGTAGCTGGTGCTTCACGCTCATATGGTGTTAACGCTAAAGGCAAAAAGTGGCGTTTGGGAATTGAAGATCCTACCGCACCTGAAAGACGAGTATTCGTACCAATCTGTGCTTTAGACAAAGCTGTAACTACAGCAGGTTCTTATCGAAACTACTTTAAAGATGAGACTACAGGCAAAATCTTTTCACACGCTATCGATCCTAAAACTGGTTACCCTGTAACTCACAAGACTTTATCAGTAACTGTTATTTCAGACTCAGCTTTTGAGTCAGATGCCTTAGATACCGGTCTTTTAGTACTGGGTGCTCAAAAGGCTCTAGACTGGGGTAAAGAACATGGCTATGCTATTGCAACTATCGAGTATGACAATGGCAAACCTCTCTTTAGATATACAGATAACTTCAAGCAGTATTTAGACTGTGCAAAACAGCAGTAAGTTAAAACATCAGATTTAGTCATTCAATAAAATTGAAAACTAAAGCTTGAGAGAATACTAGAAAGAAGATTAGGACAAATTCATGCATATTCATATTTTAGGTATCTGCGGTACCTTTATGGGCGGTATTGCCATGATTGCAAAACAAGCTGGTTTTACCGTTACAGGATCAGATAAGAACGTTTATCCTCCAATGTCAGATGAGTTATCAAACGCAGGTATTAAGTTACATACAGGCTTTGATGCTGAGCAGTTAGATGAAAAGCCTGATTTAATTGTAGTAGGTAACGTAATGCGTCGAGGCATGGATGTTGTAGAGCGCATGCTAAATGACAGATGCCGTTATGTTTCAGGACCGCAGTGGTTAGAAGAGCATTACCTTTTAAATAAGACTGTTCTGGCTGTAGCTGGTACTCACGGTAAGACTACCACCTCATCAATGCTGACCTGGATCTTAGAAGATAATGGTAAAAATCCAGGCTTTTTAATTGGTGGTATTCCTGAGAACTTTGGAATTTCAGCACGCAGTACTGACAGTGAGTACTTTGTCATTGAAGCTGATGAGTATGACTGTGCTTTCTTTGATAAGCGCTCAAAGTTTGTTCATTATCATCCTACAGTTCTAATCATGAACAACTTAGAGTATGACCATGCTGATATCTTTGATTCAGTAAAAGATATTCAAAAGCAGTTCCATCATTTAGTAAGAACCGTACCTGGTAAAGGTCTTGTTGTTATGCCAAATAACGACAAGAATCTTGATGGGGTAATAGAAATGGGCTGCTGGACTCCTGTGGTACGAATCGGTGATGAGAACGACCTGAATGCAGTCTTAAAATCAAAAGATGGTTCATCTTTTGATATTTATGATGGTAAGAAATTTATCTGTACTGTAAATTACAACTGCACTGGTACCTACAACGTACACAACGCTCTAATGGCAATTAGAGCTGCCATGTATACAGGTATCTCTATTAAAGATGCTGCTAAATCCTTAGAGACATTTAAACTTCCAAAGAGACGAATGGAGTTAAAAGGTATTGTCGATGATGTCAGCGTTTATGACGATTTTGCCCACCACCCAACAGCAATTAAGTTAACCACAGAGGGCTTAAGAGCAAAGATAGGTCAGGATAAACGTTTAATAGCTGTATTTGAGCCTCGCTCAAATTCCATGAAGATGGGTGCTAACCATGAATTTCTAGCTCAATCTTTTGAAAGTGCTGATGAAATTTTTGTCTATGCTAACACTTCTGTTAAATGGGATGTGAAGTCGCTTGAAAAACAGTGCAAAAAGCCTCTACATGTTATTGACGATTTTGATAAATTACTCACCGAAATAGTAAACGCAAGCCCTAAAGGAACAACAATCCTTGTAATGAGCAATGGTGGCTTTAACGGCATTCATCAAAAGCTGTTAGACAAACTGCATGACAGAAAACATGATAAAAAATAGTCTGCAAGCAGTAAGGCTACGAATAAAAATAATCAATATTTTTGAGAGAGAATATGGCTGATAACTGGAATCTTCGTGGTAAAACTCAGATGCTAGATGATCTTAATACTCCATCACTTCAGTGCAGAGTTTATGATCGTATTGCAGTTCAAGATAGTAAGGGTAAAACTCATTTTTACTGTCTGGAGCTTTCAGCGGGTAATACCTTTGATTTTGGTTTCTGCAGAAAAGAGAATGTCCCATCATTACTGCGTGATGTAATGACCATGGGCAGTATCAGAGTTTTAAGTGGTATCTGCGATGATCTGATGGTGCCTACTGTACCTACAGTGCTGTGGATAAAACAGGCTCGTAAGTATGATCCTAAACATGTCATCATGTGGCTTGAAAACTCCATTGAACTTACAGAAGAATATAAAGATACCATTTTACGTTTACGTAAAATGGGTATGCGCTTTGCCGTTAGAGTTGATGCCATGGGTGAGATTGCATCAAATGACGAAATCCTTGCATGTATCGATTATCTAATGGTGGATTTTGAAAGAAGCGCAGAGTTTATGACTGTAATTCAGTCATTACGCAACAAGAATCCTCTTTTAAAAACAATTGCTTTTAAACACCATATTTCTATTTTCTCCTTTAATAAAGAAGAAACCAGAAACTTTGACTACGTTCTAGGAACTGTTAATAACTTCTTATTAACCTATGAAAACGAGCGTCCTAAGTGGCAGCATGAAATGTTGCGTACTTTCGCTCAGCTCTACTCTTCAATTTATGATGTCAAAGAGATTGGCGTGATTGTAGCTAACTATCCTTTAATGGCTTTAGCCATGAAAGGTATGGTAGCTTCAAAACATTTAACCAATTTAACTATTCGCAAAAACAGCTCGACCTTAGGTGAAAGTCAGACTCTAACCCAGTTTGATTTAAGAAATTTCCTTGCTATCTCTGTAGGTTACAATCTCTTTACACTTACAGAAAAGCAGACCTATGAGCAAAAGAAGATCCCATTCTCATCAGAGTTTATAAACTATGAGCCATTTATACAGGCATTGAACTTTGCCAAAATTGTAGATTTGATGGCTCAGGATATATGTGATGATATTACCGCTCCTCAGGCCTTTATCGCAGGCTTCTTACGCTTTGCGCATGTCTTTTTACATGATACAGAGGAAGCTACCTTTGCAGAGTTTCCTTTAGATGCAGTAGCTTCTTGCTATACTAATGGCGGTGGTCAGTTAGGCAGTATTATCAGAATTTTAATGCTACTGTTTGAACACAGAATTAACGATGCTATGGATGTAGCTAATAACGCAGGTTTAGTTTTAGTAAAAGATCGTTTATATGGTTACATCTCTCATGCTATGGCATGGACGGATGCTGTGTGCTGTGCTTTAAATATCATTAAAGGTCAGCAAGAAGAGTAACAACACTCTTTCAAAGCTCTTTTTTTTGAAGCTCCTTTTTAACTTTGCTTTTCAAAATCTGTCTTATAAAAATAAAAGCTCAAGACGAAAGTCGATGAGCTTTTATTTTTGTGAGAGAGTCTGTACTGATTAAATCAGTACAGAGTAAGCAAGGCTTGAGAGAACTACTTAGTGAGTAGTCTTTTTAATGATGAGATTACCTATAAACTGGAAGACACTTATCATAATTAAAATTACAATTACGGTAAGCCAAATCATATCTCTGTATCCCATCTGATAACCGTAGCGTACTGCAAAGTCACCAATACCACCAGCACCGATGGCACCTGCAATAGCGGTAATACCGATAAAGCTTACAAAGGTGATCATGGTTACTCTGGTAATTCCAGGGATACTTTCTTTTAAATATACTGAAAAGATGATCTCTAGTTTTGAAAAGCCCATAGCGTCAGCGGCTTCAATAAGACCTTTATCCACATCAGAGAGTACTGATTCAATTTGTCTAGCAAAGAATGGTACTGTACCGAATACTAAAGCTACAAATGATCCCTGAAGACCAGAACCTGTGCCTACAATGAATCTTGAGAGGGGAATTAGAAGCACCATCAGGATAATAAAAGGAATTGAACGTAAGATATCAATGACTTTATTTGCTATAGTAAAGACAATCTTATTATCTAAAATACCGTTCTTTTTAGTTGTAACTAAAATAATGCCTAAAATTACACCTAAGAACCAGGCAATCGTACCTGAAACTCCAATCATGACAAAAGTGTCATGCAGGCAGTGCAAGAACTCACCTGAGAGTCGCTTAAAATTAGGCATTAAAGTCATTACTAAATTCTCAATCATTTTAATACCTCCAGTTGCACACCTGAGTTTTTAATATACTCTACAGCTTCTTCAATTTTGTCCTTATCGCCTGTAAGGTTTACAGCTAATTTTCCTAAAGGCTTACCTTTGATGTAATCAATATTGCCGTAAAGAATGTTAGATTCAACAGTAAATTTCTTGTAGATCTCACTCATTAAAGCCTTACCTGCAACATCACCAGTATAGGTTAAAAGGTAAATATGAGTGCCATCTGAAACATCTGCTAAAGAGCCTTTCTCATCTAGAATGTCAAAGAATGAGCCAAAGTTATTGGCTGTGTCCATAAAGGACTTGGTAAGCTTAGTCTTTGGATTTGAGAACAGATCATAAACATAGCCTTGTTCGATAACTTCACCTTGCTCCATGACAGCTGCTCTATCACAGATATCTTTTACCACAGACATCTGATGAGTAATGATGACAATGGTAAGTTTAAGTTCCTGATTGAGCTTCTTTAATAAAGCTAAGATCTGTGAAGTAGTTTTAGGATCCAATGCTGAGGTTGCCTCATCACAGAGTAAAACTTTAGGATCTCCTGCTAAGGCTCTTGCAATTGCTACACGCTGCTTCTGACCTCCTGATAATTGAGATGGGTAGTTGTTGCCCTTGTCAGAGAGTTCTACTAAAGAGAGTAGCTCTTCAATTCTCTGTTTTCTCTTATCCTTTGGGTAACCATTATGTTTTAAAGGTAACTCAATATTCTCATAAACTGTTCTTGAAGGCATGAGGTTGAAACTCTGAAAGATCATGCCAATTTTTTGTCTTGCTTCTCTTAACCTTTTATAAGGCAGAGCTGTAAGCTCTGTGTCTTCTAAAAAGACCTTACCAGAGGTTGGTCTTTCTAGTAAGTTAATACAACGCACTAAGGTAGATTTACCTGCTCCTGAGAAACCTATAATTCCAAAGATCTGTCCTTTATCAATTTCAATGGTTACATCTTTTACAGCATGTACAGTCTTTCCATCAACGACAAAATCTTTACTGATATTTTCAAGTCTTATCATGTTGTTCCTAAGTTATGCCTATAAATAAGGCTCTAAACCAAGTTTACTTATCTAATCAATTGAATTTAGATAAGTAAATTTATGGTGATTAATGTTTTGAATTTTCTTTTTTACAATTCTACCATTTAATCAATGCTTATGACATATAGTTAATTTTTATAACTGGTTATAACTTAATGAAATATAAAGAAAAAATATTAAATATTAGTTGACAGTGTGTATAAAAATAGTAATTTATGTAAGTAGACAGATGTATGAAATGACATACAAAATAAATGAACAAAAAAACGTACAGAATTTTATAAACAAGAGGTAATTTTATGAAGATCTTTTCAAAGTTTTTAAAGACATCAGCATTAGTTTTAGCAACAGCTGCTACTGTAGCTCACGCAGGCTGGTTTGAGTCAAATGATGTACCTGAAGGTTTTAAAGAGGTTAAAGTAGGTGTTGTAGGTGATTACAATGCTCACTGGGATACAGTAAATGAGCTTTTAAAGCAGGATAAAATTCACGTAACCTTAGTTAAGTACTCAGACTATGCAACTCCTAACCGTGCTTTAAATGATGGTGAGATTGATTTAAACGCATTCGAGCATGAAGCATATCTAAACAATGATATTGATAAAAATGGCTACAAGATTGTGCCATTGTGCAAGACCTTTATCGCTCCTATCCGTCTTTATAACAACAAAGACAAGATTAAATCAGTAAAAGATATCAAAGATGGTGACATTATTGGTATTCCTTCAGATTTAACTAACGGTGGTCGTGCTCTAAAACTTTTAGAGTCAGCTGGTTTAATAGAGGTTGATCCTGCTAAAGGTTATGTTCCAACCAAAGCCGATATTACCAAGTACAACGTAAAGATTGAAATCCGTGAAGCTGAATCAGGTGTGCTCTTTAACATCTTACCTGATATTGCAGCTGCTGCCATCAATGGCGGTAACGCATTCTCAGCAGGTCTAAAGCCATCTGATGCTATCTTTAATGAGAATGTTCAGGATAAAGACAATCCATACATCAACGTTATCGTAGCTCGTCAACAGGATAAGGATAATCCTGTATATCAGACTATCGTTAAGAGATTCTTAACCCCTGAGGTTAAAAAGGCAATTCTAGATGCTTACGATGGTGGTTATATCCCTGTTTTCTAGTCTTAAACTCAAGTGTCACTTGATGATGTAAAACAGTAAGTAAAAAAAGGTAACGTTAGTTGCCTTTTTTGGAGGAACTTATGAAGATTGAATCAGTTACTTTAAGACGTATCAAGATACCTTTAAATGAGCCTTTTACTCCAAGCTTTGGCTCCATTACAGATAAAGATCTGTTAATTGTAGAGGTTCATACCAATTCTGCTACAGGTTATGGAGATGATCCTGCTTTATCTCTGCCAATCTACAACGAAGAGACTGTAGCTTCAGGTGAATTAGTTTTAAAAGAGTTTTTATTACCTCTTTTAAAACGGAACTTAAAGACAGTAGATGATCCTTTTGATGTAGCTAAGGTCTTTAAAAGCGTTCGTAGAAATTACTTTGCCCGCTCTGCCATAGAAACTGCTATCTTTGATGCTTATGCAAAGTCTGTTCATAAGCCTCTGTATCAGTTATTAGGTGGCAATAAGGACAGAATTGAAGGTGGTATCAGTATTGGTATTAAAAGGACACCTCAAGAGTTAATCGATACCATTAAGAGCTATCAGAAAAATGGCTACCGCCGAATCAAGGTTAAGATAAAGCCTGGCTTCGATCTTGAATACATAAAAGCTGTACGTAATGAATTTCCTGAGATTGAGTTGCAGGTTGATGCAAACTCAGCTTATACCCTTGATGATATCGATCTCTTTGAAAAGTTAGATAACTACGATTTAGCTTTAATTGAGCAACCTCTAGGTTGTGAAGACATCATTGATCATGCTGCGTTGCAAAAGAAACTGAAAACTCCTATCTGCCTTGATGAGAGTATTGATTCATTAGATGACGCAAGACAGGCAATAGACATCGGTGCTTTAAAGATTATTAACATTAAGGTCTCCCGTGTAGGTGGTTTAGCTAATGCTAAAGCAATTCATGATTATGCTAAAGAGCATGGAGTAGGTGTATGGTGTGGTTCTATGTTAGAGTCTGGTATCGGTCAGGCTCATAACCTTGCAATAGCATCGCTTGAGAACTACCGCTACTCAAATGACATCATGTCATCGACCTGCTATCTTTCAGATGACATTATCAAGCCTCAGATTGAAATTGGTAAAGACTCCTTTATCACAATCCCTGAGCGCGAGGGTATAGGCTATGATATTGATGAAGAGAAACTTCAAAAATACACTTTTAAACTAGAGCATTTTGATTTTTAAGAAGGTTTTATGAGCAAGAGCTTAGTAAATGCAATTGAAAATCTTGAGGATTATGTAAAGAAACTTGAAACTGTTGTGAATATTGATTCAGGTACTACAGATACACAAGGTGTAACCAAAGTTGCCAAGCAGTTTGTACAGTGGTTTTCTGATATAGGCTTTTATGCAGAGGAAGTTTCCTTTGATGATGTAGTAGGACATGGTGTTTTTGCAACAAATGATAAAAACGCAGAGCATTATGATCTGCTACTCTCAGGTCACATTGATACGGTATTTGCTCATGGTACTGCAGAAGAAAGACCATTTAAACGAGAGGTTAATTTAGCCTATGGCCCTGGTGTAGCCGACATGAAAGATGGTGATCTTATCATTTTGTGGGGACTTACTAAGGCTCTTGTAAATGGTACTTTAGAAGGTAAAAAGGTAGCTGTAGTCTTAAACCCTGATGAGGAGACAGGCTCTACCTATTCATCAGAGTTTATAGACAGCATTGCTAAAAAGTCTGACTATGCTCTTATATTCGAAGGCAGTGAGGAGATTGATAACTTTACGGAAGCTCGTAAGGGTATTTCTCATATTGATATCTTTTTAAAGGGCAGGGGAGCTCATGCAGGCTTCTGTCCTGAGAAAGGTCGTTCTGCTATTAACGCTATGGCAAACTGTATTCAAAGAATTAATGCTCTGGCTAACGAGAATGTCACTGTAAACTTTGGTGTATTAAAAGGCGGTACCATTGCTAATGCTATCGCTGAAGACTGCTATGCCAGAATCGATGTCCGATTCTGGAATAATGATCAGTGGGAAGACTTCTTAGCTAAATTTAAGCATGAATTTGAAATACCTTTTGGTCAGGATATTCAAGCAAGCTTTAAGATTTTGCTTGTAAATCCAGCCATGGTGGTAACAGAAAAGACTGCTAAATTAAAAGAAATCGTAACTAAAGCATTAACAAAATTCAGCATCACCCCAAAATTTATAAGATCCGGGGGTGTGTCTGATGGTAATCACATCAGTAACACAGGTACTCCTGTTCTGGATACTTTTGGTGGACGCGGAGGTGAATGTCACACCACTCGTGAATGGCTTGATTTAACCTCAGTTGAACCTAGAGCAGAGCTTTTAGTTGAAATTCTAAAACAGTTGTAACTGTATAATTTAATTATCACAAAATAAGAACTCTCTTTACTAAACTATAGGGAGTTTTTTTATGTCCAAAAGTTGGTCAATATTCTTATAGCTTAAGGCTATCGTTTAACATCATTATATAGTATATGTTTTTTGTTGATATCTCATTTTCGGACGATTAGTATTTAAAACATAGAAAATCGATAGGAATTATAAATAACGACTTCTTCAAGGTTTTTATTAGTTTTAAAGCTAGATAAAGATAAAAAATCTAGTTCTAGCACTTCAAGTTTTAGTAAATAAAAGAGGAACAGAAAATGTCATACAAGTTTGAAACTTTACAGTTACACGTAGGCCAGGAACAGGCAGATCCAGCAACTGATTCAAGAGCAGTGCCTATTTACCAGACTACTTCATACGTATTCCACAACTCACAGCATGCAGCTGATCGTTTCGGTTTACGTGATGCTGGTAACATCTACGGTCGTTTAACCAATTCAACTCAGGATGTTTTAGAAAAGAGAATCGCAGCTCTAGAAGGTGGTTTTGCAGCTTTAGCAGTAGCATCTGGTGCAGCAGCAATTTCATACACAATTGAAGCTTTAGCTGCAAACGGTGGCCATATCGTAGCTCAGAAGACCATTTACGGTGGTAGTGCTAACTTATTAGAGCACACTCTACCTGGTTTAGGTATCACCACTACCTTCGTTGATGCACATGACTTAAGCGCTGTTGAAGGTGCAATTCAGGAAAACACTAGAGCTATCTACATCGAGACCTTAGGAAACCCAAACAGTGATATTCCAGATATCGATGCAATCGCAGCTATCGCTCACAAGCACAACTTACCATTAGTTGTAGATAATACCTTCGGTACCCCATACTTAATTCGCCCAATTGAACATGGTGCTGATATCGTAGTTCACTCAGCAACCAAGTTTATCGGCGGTCACGGTACAACCTTAGGCGGCATCATCGTTGATTCAGGTAAATATGATTGGAAGAAGAGCGGTAAATTCCCTGGTATTGCAGCTCCAAACCCAAGCTATCATGGTATTTCATTTGCTGATGCTGTAGGTCCTGCTGCTTTTGTAACCTACATTAGAGCAATCCTGTTAAGAGATACTGGTGCTACTATTTCTCCATTCAACGCTTTCTTACTGTTACAAGGTGTTGAGACCTTATCTTTAAGATTAGACCGTCACATCTACAATACCAAGAAAGTTATTGAGTACTTATCAAAGCATCCTAAGGTTGAGAAGGTAAATCATCCATCATTAAAGGATCATCCAGATCATGCTTTATATGAGAGGTATTTCCCTAACGGTGGCGCTTCAATCTTTACCTTTGAGATTAAAGGTGGCGTAAAAGAAGCCTTCAAGTTCATTGATAACTTAAAGATCTTCTCATTACTAGCTAACGTTGCTGATGTTAAGAGCTTGGTAATTCACCCAGCTACAACAACACACTCACAGTTGACTGAAGAAGAATTATTGGCAGCAGGTATTAAGAACAACACCATCAGATTATCAATCGGTACTGAGCACGTTGATGACCTGATTGCTGATCTTGATCAGGCATTCAACGCTTAGTTTGAAAAGATAGCTTAGATAATCAAAAAATAATCCTCTCAAACAAAAGTTTAGGAGGATTTGTTATTTTTAGAACCTAACTAAAAAGTAAGGCCCTAAAGGTAAACTAATCTTTTAGATTAGTTCTGCTCGAACATTGCTGAGATTGACTCTTCGTTGTTAATACGACGAATTGCTTCAGCTAACATAGGAGCTAGAGTTAACTGACGGAAGCTCTTTAACTTCTTGAAGTTGTCACGAGCTGGAACTGAGTCAGATACTACTAAATGATCTAATGCAGACTCTGATACGTTCTTATAAGCATCTCCTGACAGTACAGCGTGAGTGCCATAAGCGGTAACAGTTTTAGCACCACGCTCTTTTAGAGCTGCTGCTGCCTTGCATAAGGTTCCACCAGTATCGATGATGTCATCAACGATAATACAATCTCTGTCCTTTACCTCTCCGATTAGGTTCATAACCTCAGATACGTTAGGACGTGGACGACGCTTATCAATGATTGCAATGTCTGCGTTATTTAATAACTTAGCAATTGCACGTGCACGAACCACACCACCCATATCTGGTGATACAACGCAAGGATTCTTTAAGTTTAAAGTTAACATGTCTTCAACGAAGATCTGGCTTGAGAAACAGTTATCTACAGGTACATCAAAGAAGCCCTGGATCTGCTCAGCATGAAGATCAACTGTTAATACACGGTCAACACCAACTGATGATAAGAAGTCAGCTACTACCTTAGCAGTGATAGGTACACGAGCTGAACGAAGACGTCTGTCCTGACGAGCATAACCGAAGTAAGGAATTACAGCGGTAATACGACCTGCAGATGCACGACGTAGAGCATCGATCATAACGATAAGCTCCATTAAGTTGTCATTTGTAGGTGCACAGGTAGACTGGATGACGAAGATATCGCAACCACGTACGTTCTCATTGATCTGTACGTGAACTTCTCCATCAGAAAAACGGTCAACAGTTGCATTGCCAAGTCTAGTGTATAGACGGTCAGCGATTTTTTTAGCTAAGTCCGGTGTTGCATTTCCGGCAAACAGCTTCATATCAGCCATAAGATGAGTGATCCTGATTGATTTGACATAAAAAGAAATTGAGCTTTAAGAGCATCTTAAAGCTAGGCGTATTTTAAAACTTTTAATCACATCGATAAAGGGATAATTTAGCTTTTTACGGATATGTTGCAATGAAGAAACAGTAAAACTTGCATAGTAAAGACTACGCAAGTCTTAAGTTTTTATAAGCTTTCAAGCTTTGAAAGAACAGGAGATTTACTTACAGATTTGGCAATAAAACTTTTTATATTCAGCTTATCAATTTTCATTTGTGCACACTTTGCGTGATCATAACTGTCAAAAGCGACAAAACAGGATGAACCGCTACCTGACATTGAAGCTGTACCAAACTCTGATAGGGTATCTAATAACTCTTTAACCTGTGAATATTCATTTACAACTACAGGTGTAAAGCAGTTATCAAATCTTGAATGCAATAGCTCATCAAAAGTTCTTACAGGGGAATCCTTTTTTAATTTGTCTGATGCAAATAAAACCCTAGTAGGTACAGAGCAATCAGGTGTTGCAACTAAGTAGTACTTATTCTCTACATTTACTGGTTCTAGAATTTCACCAATACCTTGAGCAAAACAAGTTGTACCTTTAACAAAGATAGGTACATCAGCACCTAAAGAAGCACCTAGTTCTATTAACTTATCCTCAGATAAGTTTAAATCCCATAACTTGTTTAAGACAGAGAGGGTAGTAGCTGCATTGCCAGAACCTCCACCTAAACCACCGCCTTGAGGCAGTACTTTATCAATAGAAATATTCACTCCTTTTTTACAATGAGTTTCCTGTTTTAAAACCATAGCAGCTTTATAGATTAAGTTTTTCTCAACAGGAAAACCAAAGTCTGTAAGCAGTTTTACTTCATCATTTTTATCACTAGTTTCAAAGGTCATCTTGTCACCATGATCTAAGATCACAAACAGTGTCTGCAGATTGTGGTAACCGTCAGGTCTTTTACCTGTAATGTATAAAAACAGGTTTAACTTACAAGGACTAGTGACTTCTAATTTCATTGTTAATTGAGCCTTAAGACGTTATAGATGTTTACTTTTACCTGAGTAAATGGAGTTAGGATCTCAAAGTTAGTAGGCAGTGGTAAACCTCTTCTTTGAGCCTGATACTGCTTGTAGGTTACAAGGTATTCTTCACCCTGTTTAGCAGTTTTTACAAAGCCTTGCTCATCATAGGTAAGCTCACCTTTAGGAGCACCTACCATGATAGCAGGTAGATCCTCAACAGGAATATCAAGTCCAAACTGAGTCTTTAACAGATCTCTTGCACTGTCACCTTTGTTAACTTTACCTTGAGCTTTTAAGAAGGTAGTGCCGTTAGCATAAACCTCTAACATGGCATACTGCATACCCATGGGACCAGTAAACTCTAATGAGAAGTAATTCTTTTTGTAATGATATGTACAGTTAACTGCAAATCTTGCTTTTTTATAACGAGAGATTAAAGCAATCTTACCGTTCTCTTCTAGCTCATTGATATTATTTAATTGAGCTAATTGCTCTTGTCTTGAGAGTTTTGCAAACTCCTCATTTGAGCTAGTAGTAGAACATGCATTTAAAAGAGTTAACATTGTGGCTGTAGTTACAACTGTAAACAGCTTTATTAAATTATGTTTTTTCACGGTTAACTCCTTTATTCTTCTACGTTATCTTTAGCGTCTTTGTTTTCTAAAGGAACATCATTTTTAAGATCCTTTTCCTGAGCATCTTTAATGATGTTATAGATCCTGATTAACTCCTGATGAGATTTAAATCCTTTTAGATTTAAATCTGAAGCTGTAAGCCCATTAAAGCGAGCATTACCATTTACATGATCTAAGACATTCTGAAGAGTCTTTTTACCATATAAGAGCTCAAAGCCTTCTAGGTAATCCTCTTCATTTAAAGAACCTTCAGTCTTGCACTGTAAAACTTTAATCAAGCATTGATAGAAAGATAACTTATCTAGTGAAAAGTCATTTTGATTGTATCTTACAGTCCAAATTGCGTAGGTTAAAGCTGAAGGGTAAACCTTTGCTGCAAGTGCGATTAAGCATCTTAATTCACCCATTCTTAAACTTGCCCACTTTGATTTAGGATCAGGCAGAATACCTAACAGCTGGCAAACTAAGACATCGTTATCGATATCTTCACTTTCAAGTTCATCAAGATAGTCTGCATAAGTCTCAACGGTTTCTTCAGAACCTGGTAAGGATAGAAGAGCATCCTGAAAATCAATACCACTGTTGGTATTGTTGTAGACAAGATCATCAACAGGGTAGATTTCAGACATACCTGGAACGATGGTTCTGTAGACGCATACACCTAGTTCATTGTATGAGCGTACATAAATATCAAAACCTAATTTTGCAATCATGTAGCGCAGAGCTTTGTACTGTTCTTGAGTGTTACCTGAAAAATCCCAGGCTACAAACTTATAGTCAGGGATCTTTCTGAACATCTGCATTGGCAGAATACCTGTTGAATCTACAAAGTGACTCTCTAGATTTACGATGTCAGATGTTCTCTCTAAATCAAAATCAGGCTCATCAAAGTTGTCTAAATCACTGAAGGTGCGACCCTGCATTAACTCTGTAATGGTTCGGTCTAGCGCAACCTCAAAAATAGGATGGGCACCAAATGAGGCAAAGCAAGTACCGTTACTCTGATTGAATAAAACCACACAGACTACAGGAAACTTACCACCTAAAGAGGCATCATAAGCAATAACTTTTAAGTTGTCGCCTTGTAAGGTCTTTAATGAGTTATATGACTTTTCATATTTTTGTAAGATCTCATCAGGAATTACAGGAAGAGCTAAACCTCTTTTAATAATTTCCTTTTTTACATAACGCTCTATAATTTCAGAAAGTCCCTGAACAAGTGCTTCATATTCAGTATTGCCCTCTGACATACCATTAGAACCATAAAGGTTATCTAGAAGGTTTACAGGAAAATAGACAACTTCACCGTTTCTGGCATTTGTAAATGGAATTGAGCAGACACCACGTGAAAATGCTGATGACTGCAGATCAACCAGATCTTCAAGATTTAAATCAGTACCTTCAGAGTAGAACTTGCGTAATGATGAATTTAAAACATCATTAGGGATCTGCGGATCGTTCTGATCGATTACTGTCCATTTCTCATCTTTGAAATGAACATAGGGCGCATTGGAGTTATCTAAACCTAAATAATAGTCTGAAAATGACATATGGGTTGATAAGCGTTCAAAGAGCTCGCCATAGGCTGAAGCCTGAGCTGCTAGTCGAGAAGATCCTTTTCCGTTTGAATAGATTGATGGACATGACTCAATGTCTAAATGTACAGAATATACGTCATTTAAAGGATTAAGCCAGTTGCTTTCTCTGACAGAGATTTTTAAATTTTTTAGTATTTCCTGAAAGTGAGCAATACTCTGTTCTAAAGGAGCATCCTTACCAACAATAGTAGTCATATCGAATTCCAAATTTATGCAAAAGATTAAATTTTTAATTGACTAATGATAACACAATGAAAATGAATTAAAGATATGTAGAACCATTATTCGCAATACCTTTTTGTGCACAAAATAAAGTAAAGAAAGCAATTAATGTCAGCGTTTTAGAGCCATGTTTAAAATCTAAGGTATAATCATCTTAGAAATAATATATTTTGGAAAAACGACATGAGCAACAAAATATTTCAGTCACTGCCAGCAGGATCTTCAAGCTTTACAGAGATAAGAAAAGAAGACTGTTACTACGTTGATAAAACGCCATACTTAAAGACAGTTTTCTCAAAAGAAAGCTCAACCGATAAAACATCCTCCCTTGCCGGTTCTCCTGTTCTTCTTTTTACAAGACCAAGACGCTTTGGCAAGACTCTGCTCATGAATATGTTCGAAGCCTTCCTGAAGATAGACAGTCACAATCCAGGAGACACCACACTACACAATCAACTCTTTCATGGAACAAAGATAACAGAGGACAAAGCATTCTGTGAAAAGTACATGGGTAAGTTTCCTGTTATCTGTATTACCCTAAAGAATGTTTTTGGTAAAAATTTTGAAGATGCATATTCAAAACTTGCTGAAGTTGTAGCATTAAAAGCTCTTGAATTTTCATTTTTAAAAGACAGTCCCGCTTTGGATGATAAGGAAAAGGTAAAGTTTGATTTATTATGTGATGAAATCTTTCTGAAAAAGACCGATGAAGCTCAGTCATATGCAACCTCTGCAATCAAATCATTATCCTCAATGCTCTACAAGCACTTCAGACAGCCTGTATATATACTAATTGACGAATATGATGTCCCTTTAGCCAAAGCTCAGGAAAATGGTTACCACAAAGAAATGGTTACCTTAATCTCATCATTTTTAGACTTTCTAAAAGACCCACAAAAAGATCCTGATACCCTTCTGCCTGTCATAGGTAAAGTGATAATGACAGGATGCTTAAAGGTAGCTAAAAACAGTATCTTTACAGGAGTGAACAATCTTAAGGTAAATACAGTTACCTCACAGAATCTGGCTCTTACAGGCATTATAGGCTTTACCAAGGATGAAACCTTAAAGGCATTAAAAGATTATGAGATGGGTGAATATGCAGAGCTTGTCAAAGATAACTATGACGGATACAGGTTCTGTGACAAGGAAATGTTCTGTCCATGGGATGTTATAAATTTCATTGATGAGAACTATAAAAATAATTTAAACGGACATAAAGAGCTTGTAAAGGCAAACAACTACTGGGCCGCCACAACCTCAGGTCATGCTGTCTATGAATATTTAGGATATCTTACCGATACTGACACTCAGAAGATGCAGGACTTAATTGACGGTAAGACAATAAGTTTCAGTCTCAACGATTCCATGAACTATGACTGTCTGTCACAGCACAAGTCTGATGACTTCTGGTCACTTCTACTGCATACAGGATATTTAACCTTAGACTGGGATAAGACAACAGAAGAAGAACTCAATAAAGACGGTCAAACCAATAAAAACGTCTTTGCAAGAATACCAAATCTGGAAATCAGAGAATGTTTTACTGACAACATTAAAGAAAGATTTTCCAATGTTGTAAGTAAAGACAGTCTGCCTGACAAACTCGTATCTGCTCTTGCAAATGGAAATACAAAGGATATCTCTGATATCTTTTTTGACATGCTGCAAAAGTATGTCTCCGTAAGAGACAGTGCCACTAAAGCACCTTTAGAGAATTTCTACCATGGCTTTTTAAACGGAATCTTTTCAGGCTGTGAAGGTCTTATTTCTGAGTTCCGTTCAAACTATGAATCAGGTAACGGTTATGCAGATATTACCTTTAAGACTGAACGCAATTCTAAGGCTGTAATCATTGAGATTAAAGCCACTTCAAAAGATGAGGAAATGGATGAGCTTGCAGCCGAGGCTCTATCTCAGATTGAAGAGAAGAACTATGCCTTATCCTTTACAAAGGTATCAAAGATAACTGACATTTATGCTTACGGTATAGTGTTCTGCAGGAAGGACTGTATAGTGACTTTCAAAAAATTGAAGTAAGCATCATGAACGAGTTTAAAGTGCAGTTAACAATCTGAGCGCAAATACTTATAACTTTGACTCACAGTACTGTAATTTTACTGAGATAAGAAATTGCAACTGTAACATTTGCAATGCGGATATCATTTAAGGATTTATAATATATAACGGTTAGCCTGACGGTAATTGCAAGACTAAATATTTGGCATGACTTTTCACAAAAGTATGTATAGAGAGTCTTTTTAATTATGTCAGTAACAATTCATAAAACATCTTATTACTGATGCAAAATTCAGCATGATCCTTGAGGTAATGTTCTGTTAAAGAATAAACAGGTAATCGTCATTTTTAAGAATACATTGAAGATCTTTTATCCACAGACTCTAATTTTTATTATTGAACAGAAATATAAAATTTACATGAAAATAAAGAGACAACTTTACCTGAATTTTCAAAAAGATCTTCTTGAGGATCGCGTTCATCTTTTTGTAAATAACTGCGATTTTAATAAAGTTGAAACTTCACATTCTGAAGAATCAAATCTTTTGAAAAACGCTGTTTCTTTAAGCAAAACTGTATCTAATGCTGATAATCTAAAAAAAGAAAATCCTTATGAGAATTTAGCAGGCCCTTCTCTTATTTACAAAGCTTTGGAACATGTAAGACGATTAAATGGAACAGAACGGATCTCCAAACCTTTAAAAGCAAGTTATTTGCCTGATGAGATAAAGTCCAGATTAAAAGATCTTGAAGATACATTTGAACAGGAAGGCCTTCTGGAAAACAGTAAATTACAAGACGAAAAGGTAATTTCTGAGAACCATAATGATTTGACTCCGTCTAATACAGAGTCAAATACAGATTTAAATTCTGATCGATATAAATCATTAAAAGGTGTTCAATTTGGGAGAAATGCTGATGACAGTCTTTTTTACAAGAAGGCTATGCAGCATGTGAATCGTATGAATAATGAAAAAAAAGCTGTATTAGCAAAAATAAGTAAAAACTTAAAACTGTTTCTTATTATAATAATAGCATTCGCAGGCTACTATGCTTATAACGAGTATACCCGCAGTGACGAAGAACTTTCTGTTTCTGCACTTCAAGCAAAACTACCCATAAAGCTTGATTCTTACACCACCTTACAAAAGGTGTCCTTAGACGACAATTCTTTAAATCTTGAAGTAATAAAGTCAAAAGAATCATTTCAGGAAATAAAAGATCTTGATAGTGCACTTAATGTGTACATTCAGAGTGCATCTTCAAATTTCTGTAAAATTCCGCTTTTTTCCGATATGATTAAAAAAGGCAGAAGAATATCAGTACTATTAAAGGCTGATGACAATTCTTTTAATAAAGAGTTTGTAGTTTCACACTGCGATAAATAAGATTGATTAAGAAATGTAATTTTTAAAAATTTTGCAAATTTTGTGAGGATATAATGCAAAAAGTTGGTTTAATCGGCTGGCGTGGTATGGTTGGCTCCGTTTTAATGGAGCGTATGCAGCAGGAGAATGATTTTGCTCTGATTGATGCTGTGTTCTTCTCAACATCACAGGCAGGTCAGAAAGCACCATCATTCAACGGTAAAGATTATGGTGTGCTACAGGATGCATACAATTTAGATGCATTGAAAGCAATGGACATCATCATTACTGCACAGGGTGGCGATTACACAACTAAGATGTATAAAGCCTTGCGTCAGTCTGGCTGGAATGGATACTGGATCGATGCAGCATCAACTCTTCGTATGGAAAATGACACTAAGATCATTTTAGATCCTGTAAATCATGATGTACTGGATAAAGCTTTAAATGACGGCATCAAGTCATATATTGGCGGTAACTGCACAGTAAGCTTACTGTTAATTGCTTTAGCAGGTTTAATTAAGACCGGTAACGTAGAGTGGATTTCTACTCAGACTTATCAGGCAGCTTCAGGTGCCGGTGCTAAGAACATGCGAGAGCTGTTATGTCAGATGGGCGCATTATATGATTGCGTAAATTCTGAACTTGCAGATCCTCACAGCTCAATTTTAGACATCGAAAGAAATGTTCGCGCAAAGATGAATGATGCTTCATTCCCAACACAGAACTTTGGTGCTCCTTTAGCAGGTTCTGCTCTACCATGGATTGATAAAGAGTTAGATAATGGTCAGAGCCGTGAAGAGTGGAAGAGCCAGGCAGAAGCCAACAAGATCCTAGGTTATGCTCCAGGTACACTACCTATCGATGGTAACTGTGTACGTATCAGCTCAATGCGCTGTCACAGCCAGGCTTTAACCATTAAGTTAAAGCAGAATATGTCAATTGCTGACATCGAAAAAGAAATTGCTTCACAGAACGAGTGGGTACGTGTAATCCCTAACCATAAGGAAGTAACCTTAAAGGAATTAACTCCAGCTAAGGTATCAGGTTCTTTATATGTACCTATTGGCCGTCTACGTAAGATGAACATGGGCGAGAACTTTGTATCAGCATTCACCGTAGGTGACCAGCTGTTATGGGGTGCTGCAGAGCCTTTACGTTGCATGTTACGTCAGATCATCGGCTAATATTTGATCGATCCTTCAACTGCGCTGTGTTCTCAGCGCAGTATTCAAATCTTCTTTTAAAATCCTGTACAGTCTCTTAAATCTTTAAAATTAAAACAACATCTTTCCTAACTTCAAAAAAATTTAGATATTAAATCTCTATAATTCAGTAAGATAAATAAATTTTCAAGAAAAGTATAAAAAAGTACTCAAGAGAAATTGCATAAAGACGTTAACTAAGTATCCGGGCAGGAAAGCCCATTTAAAAAAGATTTTCCGCAGGAGGAAAACAAAATGTCAATTTATGTAAATACAAACGTT
>ERZ1026888.6-NODE-6-length-141406-cov-38.689447_pt1 | contig 141406 bp, 119 predicted proteins | sample MGYA00380174_ERZ1026888 | MGnify/ENA primary metagenome ERZ1026888 (study PRJEB33269, sample SAMEA4719810) | human gut metagenome | biome: human-associated habitat; feature: organic feature; material: feces | place: Cameroon | collected 2013-10 ...
CATTGTCTTGTTCTCAATTCATCGGTTCTGCTTTAATTATACATGATAAAAATTTAGAGAATTTTGATTAGTGCCATTTAATGCTAGTGAATAGAGAGTTAATAAAGTTTTTTCTACATCATCAAACCTGAAGTTATCTGTAAAGCTGTTTTCTTAGCTTTTTCAATTATTGCAGATAACTTGTCCGTGGTAAATTTGTTGATGGTACCTACAATTGAAATAGCTCCAATTAAATGGCTGTCCTGATCAAATACAGGCACTGCTACACAGCGGATCTCAAGACCACCTTCACCATTGTCATAAGAGAAACCTCTTAAGTGAATTGAAGCTAATTCTTTGCGTAAAGCCTCAGGTGTAGTAATAGAGTTAGCTGTAGCTGGAGTGTAGTCTAGAGTTCTTATAATATTCTCTCTTTGAGTAGCTTCCTGATATGCTAAAAGGCACTTACCTAAGGCTGTATGAACTAAAGAGATCTCAGCGCCCTCTCTGGACATTATTCTCATACCTGTTTTGGGACTGGTCTTTTTTAAGACATAAAAAGCCTTATCATCATCCATAATGCCAAAATGCACCGCAAGACAATCAATGCTGGTAATAAGTTTGTCTAAGTATGGGCTTATTATCTCTTTTAAATCTAAAGAATCTGAAGCTGAATTACCTAATGCTACTAGTTTCATCCACAGTTGTACTGTCTTGTCAGAATTCTGTCGTAACAGACGCAATTTAACCATATCATCAACTAAGACATATACAGAACTTCTAGGAAGTCCTGTTAATGAAATGATTTCTGATATAGTACAACGATGATTTTTTTGAAGAACCTCTAAGATCCTCAGTGCTCTTTCTAAGGCTGGAACTCGGATTTTTGAAGACATATAAACACCAAAATGAATAGTTATAATCCAGTATTTTAGACGATTTTGGTGTTTAATATATGATAATGTTTTTCTATCCTGGAATGATCATGCCAAGATCTCTCATCTTAGCAATCTTATAACGTAAGGTTCTAGGACTGATTCCTAACTTGGTAGCAACTTCCTGACGGGAACCGCGACATTCAATTAAAGCATCTAAAATAATCTGATATTCCTGCTGCTTTAACTCACCGCCAAGATCCTGAGGGATCTTCTGGTTGCGCACAAGCTCTTCACTGCTTGAAACAGAATTTGGAACAGACTGAGTACTCTCATCTTCAGTGATTTGCTCAGGGGCAATTTCAGGTACTGCTATACCTTCAGAGTCAAAAGATTTAGACTGCAAAACATCTTCTAAAGAAGACTCATCTAAGACAATGCAGTTTTCATCAACCACTCCATTTACAGAAAGAATTAGAGCTCTCTGCATTACATTATCCAGTTCACGTACGTTGCCAGGCCAACTGTAAGATAAAAGTTTCTTTTTAGCATTCTCTGACAATTTAGGAATTGCCATATTTGAGTCTTTAGCATGTTTTGATAATAAGAAAGTACCAATAGGAATAATATCCTTCGGTCTCTTGCACAGTGGCAGCCAACGTAATGGGAAGACATTTAATCTGTAATAAAGATCTTCACGGAATTTCTTTTCAGCTACAGCCTGTTTTAAATCTCTATTTGAAGTTGCAATTACTCTTACATCTAGTGAGATAGTCTTGCGTGAACCTAGTCTTTCCACTTCTTTTTCCTGTAATACACGCAAGAGCTTTGCCTGTAGTCCAAGATCCATCTCGGTTATCTCATCTAGAAGGATAGTTCCACCCTGAGCCTGTTCAAATTTACCAGGACAAGCCTGTACAGCTCCTGTGAAAGCTCCTTTTTCATAACCAAATAAGGTAGCCTCTAACATTGAATCAGGGATTGCAGCACAGTTAATAGCTACAAATGGACCTGAGGCACGAGGTGACTTATCATGAACATAGCGAGATAAAACCTCTTTACCAGAGCCTGATGGGCCTGTGATCATAACAGTGGCATCAGTTGCTGCTACTCTTGCAGCAAGAGATAAAAGCTCTGCTGTTGAAGGATCAGCAAAAATTGGCTCTCCGCCTACAACCTTACTTACAGGCACATAACGAGAAACCTGATTTAGTAATACCTCTGGTGCAAATGGCTTGGCTAAATAATCAATAGCGCCATCACGCATTGCTCTTACAGCACCATTGATATTGGCATATGCTGTCATTAACAGGACAGGCATATTTGGGAGTTTTTCGTGAATTGCGTTTAGAAGAGTATGACCATCCATAGCCCCCATCTGGATATCTGAGATGACCATATCTACTTTTTTCTTTGAAAGAATATCTAGAGCTTCTTCGCCACCAGATGCCTCAAGGCATACATAACCTGTTAGCATCAGTGTATCTACAATCGCCTCTCTTAACTGACTGTCGTCATCAACAATTAGAATTTGACTGTTACTCATAATATTCCTTAAAACTTGGCTTTAAGCTACGGACTTTTCGTCTTTAAAGCTCTCAGAAGGTTCAAGTACTCCCTCATATTTTGGAATGATCATAGTGAATACTGTTTCCTTCTCATTTGAAACAAGACGTATATCGCCCTGATGTACCTTAGCTACAGCAGCTACTACAGCAAGGCCTAAACCAGTACCATTGCTCTTTGTAGTATAGAAAGGCTCAAAGATATGAGCTCTAACCTCAGGCTTAATCATAGGTCCGTCATTTTTAACGCTGATCATAACATTCTTAGTATCAGCTACAAGCTCTATCTTAACGTTTTTTGCTCCAGCTTCAATGGCATTTGTCACCAAATTGCTAATTGCACCGTTTAAAGCTGTAACATTGCCTAAAACTGTCATTGGACGTGGACCAATATCTGAACTTAAGTTTGCACCACTCTTTTGTACTACTGAAGCTACAGAGCCCAAAACACCTTCTACGATATCTACAGCATCTAAAACTTTAACTGACTGCTCACCTGAACGAGCATACATTAAAATATCACTTACCTGAGCTTCAAGAGCTTCTAGACGAGACATCAGTTTTTTCTGGAAAACATTACGTGAGGCTAAAGGTAATTTCTGATTGCCTAAGTTTGCAGCATACAAAATAGCAGCAGATAATGGGGTTCTGATCTGGTGAGCTAAAGATGCAGCCATCTTTCCTAATGAAGATAATCTCTCCATATGATTTAACTTATCAGTAAGTTTACGGGTCTCGGTCTGATCTGTCATTTGAACTAACTGACCGTGAGATAGAGGTTTGGTTGATACCTGTAGACGTTTGCCGTCTACAGTTGAGATTTCCTGACCGTCATCTTTTTGAGGACGGAATACTTCATCGATTACCTGATACCATTTACGGCCTTCTAAAGCTTCAACGTTTAGCATTTTTAAGGCAGAATCATTTGCCTTTTTAACTACGCCTCTTTCATCTAGAACAATTATTGCTGAAGGCTCTTTTTCAAAGATTTCTTTATAAAGTTCTAATTCGTTTACTGAAGCTGTCATAAGTCACCCCACTTTTCTTTAGTTAGGATGACTTATTCAATTATCGTGCCATATAGATTTTTATTTGTATATTCATATAGTTACAAAAATAAAATTCTATATAAATAAAATCATGACAGTTTTATGACTGTTTAGAATGAATCTGATGGCTTAAAAATGGTTCTATGCTCTGAGCAAACTGGACAATCACAGTTTCTAGGAGGCAATTTCATGTTTTTAACATTCATGCTCAAAGCTTCAACAGTTAAGAGACGTCCTGTTAATAACTCACCGATGCCTAAAAGATACTTAACACACTCAATTACCTGGAAGTTACCAATTAAACCTGGCAGAGGACCAAAGACACCAATCTGTTTGCTGTTCTTTACCGCGCCTTTTTCTGGTACCTTGCCAAATACGCATCTATAGCAAGGACCACGTCCTGGAACATAAGTCATAACCTGACCTTGGAAACGGATCACGGCTGCATGACAAAATGGCTTTTTTGCAATCACACAAGCATCGTTAATTAAAAACTTACTTTCAAAGTTATCAGTACAATCTAAGATAAAATCATAATCTTTGATAATATCTAGAATGTTATCAGGTGTGATAAAGGTGTTGTATACATTCACCTTAATCTCAGGATTTAGAGCATTGATTTTGTTTTTTGCTGACTCTGTTTTTAACACACCTACATCTTTAGTCTGATGGATAACCTGACGTTGCAGATTTGAATAGTCAACTACGTCATCATCAACAATACCGATAGTACCAATACCGGCTGCAGCCAGATACATTAAAACAGGTGAACCTAAACCACCAGTTCCAATTACTAAAACTTTAGATGCGAGTAGTTTTTTCTGACCTTCAACACCAAATTCTTTTAAGGTAATGTGTCTAGAGTACCTTTCTAGTTGCTCTTTTGTCAGTTCCATAACTTTTCAATAACTCCTAAATCATAATTTGCATTCTATCGTATGAAATTTTATGAAAGTCTTAGGTTTCTCCTAAAGACTCATTGAGTATAACGCTATAAGCCAGACTTTTTATAAACATCAACAAATAAACTTTTTGAATAAGCCTTTCACGATCAAAAAAAGCCTCCACAGATTAATGCAGAGGCTTTTACTTATATAAAAATAGGAATTAGCCTACAAATACACGAGCATTTCTAAATAGTCTTACCCATGGGCTATCCTCACCCCACTCGTCTGGGTGGTATGAGTTAGATACAGTACGCATTACACGCTCTGGATGAGGCATTAAGATAGTGAAACGTCCATCTGAATTGGTTACAGAGGTAATGCCATTTGGTGAACCGTTAGGGTTCATTGGGTACTGTTCTGTTACCTTACCTGAGTGGTCAATATAGCGAACTGCAATTTGACCTGACTTTTCTAAAGCTTCTAGATGAGCCTTATTCTTGAACTCAGCGCGACCTTCACCGTGTGATACTACGATAGGAAGTCTTGAACCTTCCATACCAGCGAACAATACTGAAGGGCTCTTTTGGATTTCAACTTCAACAAAACGAGCCTCAAAACGCTCTGATAAGTTAGTTACAAAACGAGGCCAGTTCTCAGCACCAGGAATTAAAGATGATAGAGTAGACATCATCTGACAGCCGTTACATACGCCTAAAGCGAAGGTATCTTTTCTGTTGAAGAACTTAGAGAACTCATCTGCTGCAACTGAGTTGAACAGAATAGATTTTGCCCAACCTTCACCGGCACCTAAAACGTCACCGTATGAGAAACCACCGCAAGCTGCAAAGCCCTTGAAGTCATCTAATTTAACTTTACCAGTTAAAACATCTGACATATGAACATCTACGCAGTTAAAGCCTGCTCGGTTGAAGGCTGCTGCCATTTCGCCCTGTGAGTTAACACCCTGCTCACGTAAAATTGCAACCTTAGGTGCAACGCCCTTGTTGATGTAAGGAGCTGCAACATCCTCGTTAAGATCAAATGAAAGCTCTGCAAACAGACCTCTATCATTTGACTCATCCTTAGCTTCATACTCTTGACGAGCACACAGAGGATTATCACGAAGTGACTGCATCTGATAAGTGGTCTCAGCCCAAATCTTACGGAAGTACTGACGAGGCTCGTTGATAATTTCACTACCATCACGATTGAAGACGATACGATCATCATTTCGCAGTGAACCTATCTCAAAGATGCAGTTTGCTAAGCCGTGGCCTGATAAGATGTTCATTACAGTTTCAGCATCTTCAACCTTAACCTGTAGAACAGCACCAACTTCTTCTGAGAAGAGAACAGCTAAGTCATCTTCACCTAAGTTATCAATGCGAACATTAACACCAGTGTGACCTGCAAAAGCCATTTCACAGATTGTGGTGAATAAACCACCATCAGAAATGTCATGGTAAGCTAATAGCTTGCCCTTACGATTTAAGAACTGAATTGAATCAAATAAGCCCTTTAAACGTACTGGGTGGTCAAGATCAGGACACTTAGAACCTAACTGGCGATACACCTGAGCTAGAGCTGAACCACCTAAACGGTTCTGTCTCTCACCTAAGGTTACATAGATAAGAGTGGTCTCACCCTTGTCAGTACGTAACTGAGGAGTTAGGGTCTTACGAATATCCTCAACTCTAGCAAATGCTGAGATGATTAAAGACATTGGAGCTGTTACGGTCTTGTTCTGTCCGTTCTCCTGCCAGGTTGTCTTCATAGACATTGAGTCTTTACCAACAGGTACAGTGATACCTAACTCTGGGCAGATATCCATACCAACGGTCTTAACTGCTTCATATAAGCCAGCATCCTCACCTGGATGACCATTTGGAGCCATCCAGTTAGCTGATAACTTAACTCTCTTTAGCTCGCCAATATCAGCTGCAGCAATGTTAGTTACAGCTTCAGCAACAGCTAAACGAGCAGATGCAGCATGATTTAATAAAGCAACAGGTGTTCTTTCACCAACGGCACCAGCCTCACCATGATAGGTATCATATGAAGCTGCAGTTACTGCAACATCTGCTACAGGAACCTGCCAAGGACCTACCATCTGATCACGAGCTACTAAACCTGTAACTGATCTGTCACCAATGGTAATTAAGAAAGTCTTTTCAGCAACTGTAGGCAGACGTAATACACGCTCTGCTGCCTGACGAGGAGTTACTCCTTCAAGATTTAACTCAGGTGAGTGCTGCTGTGCAGTCTTTACATCCTTGTGCATACGAGGAGGTTTACCTAAGAGAACATCTAAAGGTAAATCAATTGGCTTGTTACCAAAGTATGGATCCTCTAAAACTACACGACGCTCTTTTGTAGCTTCACCGATTACAGCATACTGAGCGCGCTCACGCTTACAGAAACCTTCAAAGATATCAAACTTCTCAGCAGATACTGCTAATACATAACGCTCCTGAGACTCGTTACACCAAATCTGTAATGGTGACATACCAGGCTCGTCATTAGGGATCTTACGTAAGTCAAACTTACCACCTACGCCACCGTCAGCTACTAACTCTGGCATTGCATTTGATAATCCACCGGCGCCAACATCGTGGATGAACATAATTGGGTTATCTTCACCTAATTCCCAGCAAGCATCGATAACTTCCTGACAACGACGCTGCATTTCAGGGTTACCACGCTGAACTGAAGCGAAATCTAAGTCTTCTGATGAAGCACCTGAGTTCATTGATGAGGCTGCACCACCACCTAAACCAATGTTCATAGCAGGACCGCCTAAAACGATCAACTTAGCACCTGGATCGATATGATCTTTAATGATGTGCTCACGGCGTATGTTACCCCAACCACCAGCTAACATAATTGGCTTGTGGTAACCACGAACTTCTTTACCATTGAAGCTTGTAACTTCTTCTTCGTAAGTTCTAAAGTAACCGCATAGGTTTGGACGACCAAACTCATTGTTGAAACTTGCAGCACCTAATGGGCCATCGATCATGATCTGTAGAGCTGAAGCTAAACGACCAGGCTTACCAAAATCATGCTCCCATGGCTGAACGTCTCCAGGAATACGTAAGTTTGATACGCTAAAGCCGCTGATACCAGCCTTTGGCTTAGAACCTATACCGGTTGCGCCTTCATCACGAATTTCACCACCAGAACCTGTTGCAGCACCTGGGAATGGAGAAATAGCTGTAGGATGGTTATGGGTTTCTACCTTCATTAAGATAGGCATATCCTCTTCGTGGTATGCCCACTCGTGATTAGGATTTGGGAAGAAACGACCTGCCTTTGAACCTTCCATAACAGCAGCATTATCTTTATATGCAGATAATACATAGTCACCGTTGGTCTCAAAGGTGTTTTTGATCATGCCGAATAATGATTTGTCTTGTAACTTACCGTCAATCTTCCACTCAGCACCGAAGACCTTATGACGGCAATGCTCTGAGTTCATCTGAGCGAACATGTACAGTTCGATATCGGTAGGATCACGGCCGATTACCTTGAAGCTGTCCATTAAGTATTCCATTTCAGGCTCTGATAAAGCTAAACCTAACTCAACGTTAGCCTTGCGCAGTGCATCCATACCACCTGTGGTTAAAGCAACTGTCTTAAATGGCTTTGGAGTCTGCTTTTCAAATAGCTTTGAACCTTCTTCTAAAGAGAACAGAACGTTCTCCATCATGCGGTCGTGAATTAAAGAACTTACTTTCTTCTTCTCATCATCAGAGAATGTACCATTCTCTTTTACGATGTAGTAAGCAATTCCACGCTCAATTCTTAAGATCTTATTAAGACCGCAGTTGTGAGCAATATCAGTAGCCTTAGATGCCCAAGGAGAAATGGTACCTACACGAGGAATTACAAAGAATAGCTCACCTTTATTCTCGGTTTCGTCCTTAGATGGACCATAGCTTAGGATCTTGTTTAAAACGGTCTTTTCCTTATCGGTTAAAGCCTCTTTGGTATCAACAAGATGAACAAAATGAGTACTAATTGAACTTACCTTGATGCCTTCTTTACCTAATGCATTGATAATCTTTTCAATTCTAAAGGTTGAAACGGCAGGAGAACCTAAAATGATATCCATCAGAAATGTTCCTGTTTAACTAACTGATATAGTGAAATGACTTTTTTCTAGTTTGACTGTTTTACTTAAAGTTCATAATCAACCTTAAATGAAACAGCTCTAAAAAAAATGTGGCTGTATTTTATCACATTGCAAGTGAGCTTATATCAATTAGCTAACTTTTAATCATTTCTGAGCAAAAAGTAAAAAATAGGCTATGGCATACGAATTTTACATCCTTAATTAGACTCACTTTTCCTCACTTACAGATAAAATTTGAGATAAATGATGTAGAGGACTCTTTATGTTAGGTATAATGAGCACTGACGGAGGTTCAAAATGAAAAAATCAAGTCGTTTACTTCATAACAACACAGCGGCAAGACGTTCACGTCAGCGTCAAATGTTTATCAAAGATGCTAGAGCTCGTCGTCAGGCTCGTCAGGAAGTTTTCTTTATTCAGGAAAAATCTTCATCATAGTTTTAGTAAGTAAAAAAACTTCTAATAGTGTCAGCAACCGACACTATCTCTATAAAGTTTTGCATTTCAGAAAATTGAAATGCAAAATTCAAAGTTGCTCCAGTTTAATTCTTCAAATTAATCTTTAAAATTTTAGGCATTTTTCTTGCATAAATACTAAAAAAGTATGTTCACGTGGCAAATAACTGCCATCCCAAATTAATTTATGCAAGGAGAGATCTATGTACGGCCGTAACTTAAGAGCCTATCAGAAGACCACCGTCAACGCAGAAATTTCAGTTGCTGATCCTTATTATGTAACTAAGTTGCTCTATCAGGGACTCTTTGAGCGTCTAGCTCAGGCAAAAGGAGCAATTGAGCGTGGTGACTTGGCTTTAAAGGCTAAAAAACTATCAACTGCTACTGCTATTTTAGAAAATTTGAGAAGCACACTCGACTTTTCTCAAAGCAAGTCTATTGCACAAGGTCTTTATGACATATACTCATACATGATTGATCAGGTCGCTGAAGCTTCATTAAATCTAATGACTCAGCCTATTGATAATGCAATTAGAGCTTTAATGCCTATAAAAAAAGCATGGGATTCTATTCCAGTTACAGCTCAACAGGAAGCTGCTTCTAAAAGAACTCAAGAGCAGTTGAATGTTGATCTCAACCATGCTGATAATATGGCTAAAGGCAGCGTATAAAGGCAATACATGACTTTACAAGAAATCATAAGGCGAATTACAGAAGCTGAGAATTCGCTTTGTAATGAATTAAAAAAAGACGATTTAGGTTTTTCTGCTGATTATCTTAGCTATACTCAAGAGCTTTTACAGGAGCTTGAAAAGATTAAGCCTACTCTAAGTCCTGAAGAATTAGAGACAGCTAAAGAGTTTGCTAGTGCTTATGCTGAACACATTAAGTATCAGGTAAAAGAACTTGCTGTTGAAAGAGCTAAGGTTGGTGATGAATACCGTAAGGTAAAAGCACGTCACAACATCAGTAATAAGTACGTTTCATTTAAGAAGTTTGCAGAAAACCTAAAATAGTAAGCCTATAAAAGTAGGTAGCATATAAACAATAATCAGGATGAGATATGGAAGATCAGAAAAAGAATTCTCTTTTGGATGACGATCTGTCTTTAGAAGAGCTTGCCAAAAATTTTGACAATATTGATATCAATGATCTTGAAAAGATCCAAGACCTAGCAAAGCTCCAACAGCAGATGAACGATTTTCTGATTGACAGATTTGCGACAAATATTGAAGCTTTCAAAAAGTACATGCCTGATATTGGCAAGTTCTTTGAGCACTATAAGCCAAAGAGAACCATTGAATTCTTCTGCATGCCAAACGGCATTCCAAATCTTTATTTTCCTGATACCAATGATTTTTTCTACAAAACAGCTGATCCTTTTAAATTATGTGAACAGCAGATTGTACAAATTCTTGAAAGATCAAATATTCTGCAAACCCGCTACGGACATGAATCCGATCCTTACGGTCAGTTACATTTTAAATATTTAAATACTTTAGTTACTTTAGGAGAAGAAATTGAAAGAGACAGAACGCTCTCTCCTTTAAAGATTGGCTCAGTACCTAACTGTATGTTCTTTGGTATAGGTTTAGGTTACTCATTAGCTTACCTTTATGAAAGAGTAGAAGTGGCTAATCTCATCATTGTAGAGCCTGATCTTGATGTGTTCTATGCTTCATTACATGCTTTTGACTGGCAGAACTTATTAAAATTCTTATTTGAGAACAAATATGCCATCAACATTATGTTAGGACAGACACCATTCCAGTTTACCCAGGATCTGTCAAACTTTTATTCAAAGCATGGTCGTTTCTTGTCATCATCTTGGTTAGGTATCGTGCATTATGCCTCACCTGAGATTAAAGCAATTGCCGATGTAGCAATGCGAGATCTTGATTCTGTGCATGCAGCCATGGGGTTCTTTGATGATCACTTATTTGGAGCAAGTCATGCCTGTCATGCACTCTTAGACAAAAAGAACTTTGTTTTAAGGCATCAAACATTAGATAAGAAATACGCTAAGTTACCTGTATTTGTTATTGGTTCTGGACCATCTCTAGATAATGACATTTCATTTATCAGAAAGAATCAGGATAAAGCAATTGTTGTAGCCTGCGGTACCGCCATTGATACTCTGTACCATGCTGGTATTAAACCTGATTTTTATGCATGTACTGAAAGAACTCCTGAAATTAGGGAAGCTTTAGGCGTGATCCCTGATGAGCATTTCTTAGATGATGTTATTTTGCTTACTGGAGACGTAATTCACCCATACACCACCGCTTTATTTAAGCATACTGCTATCTTTGGAAAGATTGATGAACCATTCTATAAGTATGCATTAGCAACCATTAAAGAGACCAGAAAAGTAGGCTTCGTACAGCTGATGAATCCTCTTGTAGGCAACATGGGCGTATCTGGAGCTCTATTCTTAGGCTTTAAGAACATTTATATGTTCGGTCTTGATAATGGTAAAAAGATTGACTCAAGTGCTATGCACTCAAAGTACACTACCTTGTATAACGAGCATGGTTGCTCTGATCAAGGAGGCAGTTACACTACTAAACAGCAGGGTAAAGGCAACTTTGGTGGCTTGGTAGAGACAGGTTACTTCTTTGCACTATCAGCTCGTAACATGGGTTATGTAATTCGAAATCTTGAGGAAGAGAAAGGAAAATTAAATTGCATTAACTGCTCTGATGGTCTTTATGTTGAAAACACCACTCCTATGCATTCTTATGATCTTGATTTTAAGAAGTTCAAGAACATTGACAAGGAGGCTTTCCATAAATACATCAACGAAGTTAAGACCTCACCTGTAAAAGTTACACGTAAAGAGCTTGAAGAGATCTTTAATCCTGAAGTATTCAAAGAAATCGTTAATAAGGTTATTGAAAAGTTAAAGGCTCGCCCTAAGACTCGTTTAGAGACTATTTTGATGATGCAGGATATCTCAGAGTTCTTATGTGGTATTGAATTACAGCCTCAGCTTTACTTCTATGGAAGCTCACTGCAGGGCTCATTGCAGACCTACTTTATTGTAGCTTCACGTGTGCTTTATAACAGCTCTGATGAAAAACAGTGTCTAGAGCAGTGTTTTAAGATGTTTGAGGTTATCTCTGAGTTTTTAGAAGAAGCACAAACTATCTTTAAACACATGCCAGACTTTGTAATTGGTGAACATCGTAAGTTCTACCCTGATGGCAAGGTTGGTATTGATTATCCTCTTTGCAAGGCACCTGTCCTTCCTCCTGAATTCCACTTAAGAAGAGCTGAATATGACGATCCTCAAAAGATCTTTGAAAAGCGTTATGAATAGTAAAGTTATTTAGTGTGAAAAGAGCTAGCCTTGTAGTTAGCTCCTTTTATATACACAGCTAAATTAAGATCTGCACCATCACATCTCATATTTGCCCCATTAAGTTCATTTTAAAGCCAATTTGCCACTTACAGGGGCAAATTTCAAAGTATGTTAAATTCCTCTCTATACTATCCTAGGTTTCAGAATTTAAAGAGGTTGTTATGGCTTGTTTTACAGCTTGTGTTGCAGAGGCTCTTGTAGCTTACGGTGTAAAGAAAGTAGTAGCTAAGAGTAATCATCAAAAAGTAAGAGCTTTTTCAGGAAAAATCCAAAAGCTTATCAATCTACTGTTATCAGGTTCTTTTTTATTGTTAATTGAGCATGTTTGGCATGGTGAGATAGTGCCTTTCTATCCATTCTTTACAGCTGCAAGCGATCCTGAAAGCACTAGAGTAATGGTAAATGAAATCTTAACAATAGGTGTTGCTATGGATGTTGCTGTTACTGCTGTATGGTTTGTAGCTTATATTCTTGTACCTAAACTTGCACACAAAGAGGTAATTGCATAATGTGCCTTTTAATTACAGCTTTAGCTGCTATCATTTGTTTTTGTCTTCAAAAGAAGTGTTATTTTGATTTGAAAAGACTCTGTGTGATGTTTTCTTCAGCCACCATCATGTGGATTGTAGATTGTGCTTTTGCAAAGTTCAATGGAGAGGATTTCTTTGATATAAGTTATGACGATACTTTATTAGGAATAACTGTAGTCTTTTTAGCTATTATTTTAGATATTATCTTAAGACTACCTAAAATTGCTCAAAAATCAATACTTGAGAACAACTAGTTCAAGGCAAGATCTCTACTACAAGGGGGGGCTTTCGCCCCCTCTGTTTTATTTAGTTTTCTTTGCTTGAGCTTTAGGATCAGCTTTCTTTCTTGGACGTTTTGCCAGAACTAAACCAGTTCCTTCACGCTTTGCCTTAGCAATAGCTTTACGCTCTTCCTTATCCTGCTTAGCATCAGCTCTAGCCCACATTCTCTCGTTAGCAAGCTTACGCTTTTCTGCTCTCATCTGAGACTGGGTTTGGCGCTTTTGAGCAGGCTTTTCATTGGCAAATGGGTTTTCACCTTCCTTAAAGTCAATGATCACAGGCGATCCCATGATGTTTAAAGCCTTACGATAACAGTTAATGATGTAACGCTTATATGCATCAGGTACCTTTGATACCTTGTTTCCATGAATAATGATTCTAGGAGGGTTATAACCACCCGCGTGAGCAAATTTAAGTTTAATTCTACGTCCACCTGAAATAGGAGGCTCATGCTCTTCAATTGCAGCTCTTAAAATTCTATTTAGCATAGAAGCAGAGTGACGTGTTGTAGCACCTACATAAGCTTCATCAATAGAATCAAACAAGTTACCTACACCTGTTCCATGCAAAGCTGAAATGAAATGAACTCTAGCAAAGTCCACGAAGCCTAAACGTGAATTTAACTCAAGCTTAATCTCATCTTTTACAGAGACATCAAGACCATCCCACTTGTTTACAGCAATTACTAAAGAACGACCTGATTCTAAAATAAAGCCTAATAATGACAGATCCTGATCAGTAACATGTGATCTTGCATCGATAACTAATAAAGCTACATTACAATCTTCAATTGCCTTTAAGGTCTTAACAATTGAGAACTTCTCAATTGCCTCAGATACCTTACGGCGCTTTCTCACACCTGCTGTATCAATAACAATATATTTCTTGTCATCACGCTCTAGCGGAATATAGATTGAGTCACGGGTAGTACCAGGGTGGTCTGCTACGATCACACGCTCTTCACCTAACATACGGTTAGTTAAAGTAGACTTACCTACGTTTGGCTTACCTACAATAGCAATCTTGATTGGCAGATCAGAAAATGGTGTATTCTTGCTGTTATCTCCGTTCTGACCGTCAACATCCTCGCCTTTCATTCTGGCGCGGAATTTCTCTTTATGCTCGTGCCAGTCAAAGCCACCGCCAATCATATCAACAGGAACGTTATCTAAGAACTGATAACCTTCTTCCCATTGAGCTAATTCTTCTTCATGAGCCTTTCTTTCGCGCTCTTCTAACTCTTCAGGGGTTAAATCGCAATCTAGAGGACCTTCTTCTCTTAATAAAGGAGCAATTACATCTTCTAGAACATTGGCGACACCACGACCGTGAACTACAGCTGTAGGATAAACTTCACCTAAGCCTAAAGCGTAGAATTCAGCACCTGCTGTCTCTGGATCAAGACCATCAACCTTATTTGCGATAATGGCGCACTTTTTACCAGAACGGCGAATGTAATCAGCAACCTTATAGTCACCAGGTAAGAGACCTGCTCTTGCGTCCAACATGAACAGGACTAAATCGCATTCATCAATAGCTAATAAAGCCTGATTGGTCATGCGAGAGGTGACTTCTTCAGGTTGGTTAGTGGCATCCTCTGCAATACCACCAGTATCAATCAGCACGTACTCACGACCTTCATATAAAGCACGGCCGTACTTTCTATCACGGGTTAAACCTGGAAAATCTGCAACTAGAGCATCTCTAGTCTTAGTAAGTCTGTTGAAAAATGTAGATTTACCAACATTAGGGCAACCTACTAAAGCAACTACTTTCATTAAACATCCTTGTAAGGGTGGCTTACTATAACGTCAAAAGGGGGCAACTCCCCCTTTTTACACAACGGACGAATCATGCTGTTTCACAACAGTATTATTCAGAGTCGTCCTCTACATATTCTTCATCTGAGTCAGACTTAATACCACTATCTGGCATTAAACCGTAACCTGATAAAGCTTCGCGTTTCTTCTTTTCGTACTCAGCAACTCTTCTCTCGTATTCAGCTTTCTGTCTCTGGTACTCACGATACTGAGCTTCAGCAGCACGCTGTTGAGCCTCAATCTGAGCTACGATCTTACGAGCTTCTGCACGACGTTTCTCAAGATCTTCTTGAGTTACTCCAGAACCTGCAGCAGTTGGAGACATTGCCTGAGCTGCAATTAAAGCAGCAGTATTGCCAGTTACCATCTCAAGATCGGTATAACGTTTCTTAGGAATTACGATATCAATTGGATCGTAATATAAAACATCAACAGCACCTGAAGATGAGTAAACAACTAAGCAGTTTCCAGCTACAAGTGGAGCTACATAAATTGGAGAACTTGAAATCTGAATCTTAGACTCAATCACACCGTTGTTAAGATTCATAAAATACAGATAACCTTCAAGATCACCTACCACAGCATAGTTACCGTAAATAGCAGGAGCGGTTACATTACGATAGCTCAATTGTGGATTTTCCCAAACCTCAACATTGTCTGAACGGCGAACACAGAATACATGACCGTTATCACCAGTTAAAACAAAGAAATTGTCATCATAGGCAATATCTTTTGAAGAGTGGTATGCAAGTTTACCTTCAACAGTTTCCTTTTCTAAAGAATACTTCACGAAACCTGAATTATATGCTGTTGTATACATATAATTACCAAGTAACAGTGGAGTTGAGGAAACGTCAGACATTCTATCAAGATCTGAACTTCCGTTATTCTCGCCTACAATAACCTGATTTAATAAGTAACCATCATTCTGGCTAATCATTAAAACTCTACCTGATGAAGTTCCTAAAATTACTAACTCATCACCGATAGCAACAGGGGTAGCTTGAGATCTTAAATGCAGTGCATTGTCTGAATCTCCCGATACCCATAAGCGAGTCTTCTTTACAAGATCAAAAGCTGAAAGTTTACCTACAGCATCTAAGACAAAGAGCTTGTCACCGCTAGCTGAAAAAGCAGGACGAGTTACAATCTCTGAGCCTAAATAATATTTAAAGTAAATAGAACCGTCTTTTCTATTTAAAACATAGATATAACCGTTCTCTGAACCTACGGCAACAAAGGCATCTGAAGCTGTCATACCACCGTTTAGCCTTGCTGAACGCTTGGTATCATTTTCTTCTTCATCAGATAAGTCTATCAGCCACTGTTCATCACCATTGAGAACGTTAAAGGCATATACCTTACCTTCACGACCGGCTATAAACAGAGTCTTTCCACTAATGCATGGAACTAACTGTGAGTAGAACTTATCTACACCCTGTGTAGACTGAGACCAAACATATTCTGGCTCAAACTGATTTTTGACTTCAGGAGATTCAACAGGAGCGAACAAATCCTTATTGGAATTACAGCCTGTATTCACTAAAGCCAGAGCTGATAAAGCAAGCACGCACAACAGCTTCTTTTTCAACATATATGTCACCTTATTATTTGCCGACGGCTATTTCTTAACTGCATTAACAGTTAACTCTTATTTTTTAATTTCTGAAGCTGAAGATGCAATCACTTCTTCTAATTTCTGAGCTCTCTTAAAAGCAGGCTCATCACCATCTTTTATCAGATTATCAAACTTCATCTGCAACAGAGGGCTGATTGAAATCTTCTTGCTCTCGCTGACATCTAAAGCTTTCTTGTAAGCATCATGAGCTTTATCAAGATCTTTTTTCGCAAAATAGATATCACCTAAAAGCTCTTGTTTTTCAATCTCATAAGCCTCAGATTTTACAGAATCTAATTCTTTTACAGCTTCATCAAATTTCTTCTGCTCAGTTAAAATCTGAGCTGCAACTAAAGTTGCATTTGGAGATACTAAGTCGCCACCGTTCTTTTTAGCAAACAAAGCGTTCTCTAAAGCCTTGTCATAGTTGCCCTGCTTTGCTTCAATTGATGATAAATCTAAAGCTAATAAAGAACCGTAGATATCCTCGTGCTCTTTGATGAACTTCTGAGCATCAGCTGTGGTATTAGCAGGATTTAAAACTAGCTTAGTCTGCAGAGTAGACATTTCATAAGCATATTTTGCTGAAGTATCATTCTGATATGACTGGTACTGTCTGTAGCCTACCATTGCACCAATTGCAATTACTACACCTACAGTTAATGAAAGCCAGTTCTCATGCCACCATTTACGGACGACTTCCTCTCTCTCATGATCGTCTGTTAAAACATCCATTTTCTATTCCTTTTGAGTATGAATCGTAATTTATAAATCTTAGTTTTTTATTAGCCTAAGATTGCCTTAATTGCGTCAGCTGCCTTATCTAAAGGACATTCCTGCTGCTGTGCATCTTTATCTGTCATGTTTTTAATAGTAACAGAATTATTAGCAATTTCACTCTCGCCAATGATAACTGCAACCTTAGCACAGAATTTATCAGCTTTCTTAAACTGTTTCTTGAAATTTCCGCCACCACAGTGGTTCATCACAGCAACACCAGGCAGAGACTGTCTTAAGAAGTTAGATACTTCTAACATTCTCATTTCTGCCCCCTCACCTGAGCCTACAACATAAACATCCACATTTGGCATTGGAGCTACCTTACCTAAAGTTAATAACAGTAAGATCAATCTCTCTAAACCTAAACCAAAGCCTACAGCTTTAGTTGGTGCACCACCTAGTTGCTCTACTAGACCATCGTAACGACCACCGCCACATACAGTTCCCTGAGCGCCTAGGGCAGTTGTTACCCACTCAAATACGGTTAAATTGTAGTAATCAAGACCACGTACTAGTCTATCATTGAGCACGTACTTAATGCCTAATTTATCTAGGAACTTGCGTAGTCCGTCAAAATGAGCTTTAGTTTCTTCACCAAAATAGTCAGATAATTTTGGTGCATCCTTTAAGATCTCAATTACCTTTTCATCTTTGGTATCTAAAACACGTAAAGGATTGGTATGAGTTCTTCTCTTGCTATCTTCATCAAGTTCATCGAAGTGAGCTTCTAAGAATTTTACTAATGCTTCTCTGTAGGTGGCTCTTTCTTCAGCTGAACCTAAAGAATTTAGCTGTAACTCTAATTCATTCTCAATGCCGAGCTTCTTCCAAATTGAATAGGTCAAAGCAATTAACTCTGCATCAATGTCTGGACCATCTAAACCAAATACCTCCACTCCCATCTGGTGGAACTGACGGTATCTGCCCTTTTGAGGTCTTTCGTGACGGAACATAGGCCCCATGTACCACAGGCGCTGTTCCTGATTGTAAACTAGGTTATGTTCAATGCAGGCTCTTACACATCCTGCTGTACCCTCAGGACGTAATGATAAATGATCACCTGATCTGTCTTCAAAAGAGTACATCTCTTTTTCTACAACATCAGTTACCTCACCAATTGCTCTGCAGAAAAGTTTGGTCTTTTCAACAATTGGCATACGAACTTCGCTATAGCCATATGAAGATACAGTTTCACGTAAAACTTTTTCAACCTGTTGCCATACAGAGGTATCTTCAGGTAGAAGATCGTTCATACCTCTGATAGCTTGAACCATAAGTGCCATAAAATTATCTTTTCCTTTATTTATCAAGGCGCGCTCTCACACGCTTTTCTATTAAATCTACTGCTTCTGAGCAAGGGATCTTGCCCATCATCTGACCGTCTTCATATACAAGACAGCGATCGTTAGCTACACCGCATACTGCAATATCAGCATGCAAAGCTTCACCTGGACCATTAACCACACAGCCCATAACTGCAATTTTCAGAGTTTCTTTAATGTCGCTCAAACGCTTTTCTAACTCGGCTACAGTTGCAACTACATCAATACCTCTACGACCACAGGTAGGACATGCGACAATTTCCACACCACGAGTACGCAGATGCATACTCTTTAAAATTGCCCAGCCAACTTTAATCTCTTCGACAGGATCTGCTGCTAATGACACTCTTAAAGTATCACCAATGCCCTGTTTTAATAACCAAGAAATACCTATAGATGATAATACCGTACCACCTGTAAGGCCACCGGCTTCTGTAATACCCAAATGTAATGGTGCATCAGTCTTTTTAGCTAACTGCTCATAGGCACTAACACAAAGGTTTAATTCAGATGCTTTTACAGAGAAAGCGTAGTCTTCAAAGTTGTGATCATCTAAAGTGGTAGCAGCTCTTAGGGCAGCCTCTACCATGGCGTCAGGACATGGAGCGCCATACTTTTCGATTAAATCTTTATCTAAAGAGCCTGCGTTTACACCTACTCTAATAGGTAAGCCATAGTCTTTAGCAGCCTGACAGACCGCCTCAATTTTTTCATGAGAACCGATGTTGCCAGGGTTAATTCTTAAAGCTGCAGCACCTTTTTTAGCACATTCAATGGCGATTCTATAGTCAAAGTGAATATCAGAGACAATAGGAACATCAACGCTCTTTACGATCTGTTCAAATGCATCAACAGCTTTTAAGGTAGGTACAGTTACTCTTACGATATCAGCGCCAGCACTTTCTAAAGCCTTAATCTGAGCTACTGTTGCAGCTACATCCATGGTATCAGTTGAAGTCATAGACTGCACAGAAATAGGAGCTCCGCCTCCAACTAAGACAGAGCCTACCTTAATCTGACGACTTTTACGTCTTACAATCTCATTAGCTTTCCATTCCATGAGTTCTTACCTTAACGCTGAGGTAGAGTAAAGGTTACCTGTGAAGAACGAGGAACTGATACTGAAGCACCTCTATAGGTAACTCTAATCTTTGAAGGATCGGCTACACTTACTCTTAAAGGAGGAATACCCATAACTTTAATAGTCTGACCTGCCTTAAATGAACCTTCTTTTAAGACTTTACCAGAACCTGTAATTTTTAAAGATACATCAGACAGTACTTTAACAGTTACGCTGTTAAGGCTCTCTAATGGATCAATTCTACCTGCTAATCTTACAGATGATGATACATCTCTTAAATTAGCTGAAAGTTTGACTGCCTGAGCAGGAGCAGGTTCAGTCTTCTGCTCTGTTTTTACCTGAGCCTTTGGAGCTTCTGTAACTACTGACTTTCTGTCTGTTTCAACAGCGGGTAAGGTCTTTAAAGCTAGCTTGTCATTTGATGACTGTTTCTTTGTTCCCTTTGCATTCTGAGAACCTAAATCTACAGGCTTTAAAGAATTGTCTTGAACAGGAGGAGCTTCTTCGATGATGGTAGCTTCATTATTGGTGTTGCCTAACATCTTCTTAGCTGCCTGACCTTTAACCTGTAATGACTCATTAGTATTTGCAGATGATACATTCTGCTTTGACTGGTTCTGTAAGCTAATGATCTCATTTGTATCAAGAGCATTTGCCTGAGCCTGAGCCATCTGAGTATTGATATCAACACTAGGAGCAGGAGTTTCTTCTATAACATTAGTCTTTAACTTTGAATTTTCTGTATCCAAAGTTAGACTGCCGTCAGTATCTTCCTGAGCCTGAACATTGTCTTCAATTACTAAAGAACCAGTGCTCTTAGCAGTTGATGATCCCATCTCGTAAGCAATCACGCCAACAGCAATTACAGCTACAATAGCTACCCCTAAGACTGCAAACAGGAACTTCTTTGAAATCATGCCTGAGTTTGATTGCTTTTGTAAAACCTTTGCATTCAAGGCTTGGGTCTGCACTGCCTGCATTACCTTGTCTTTGTAGAGTTTTACTACAATTTCAGGATCAATATTTACTAACTTTGCATAATTAGCAATATGAACTGAGGCAAAAGGAACGGCTGTTGGCTGATTCAATCTGTCATGCTCGAGATCATTTACGGTGTTGATTCTCAGATTTAAGCGTCTAGCTACTTCACTTAAAGATAAACCTAACATTTCTCTTGCGTGCATTAAGATTGCACCTGGACAATTTGGAACTTCATTGTCAGCAAGTGATGGTGCTACAGGGATCTTATCTGGATCATCAACATCATTAGCTACGATCTTTTTCTCGCTTCTAAAATCAGGAGCCTTTTGAATTGAATCTATTGGAGTATCAACATTTGAGCTATCAGTAGCTGCACCTAAATCAGGAGTTTTGATGTTTTCTGAAACATTCTCAGTTACAGGAGCATCAACCTGTGCGCTCAATGGAGATGAAGGATTTTCTTTTAGAGCTGATTTTGCCTGCTCTAAAGGAGATACCGACATAATAGACTCTAAATCCTGAGCACTCTTAAACGCAGCATTTGACTCTACTTCAATTGTATCTTGAGCATTCTCGCTTGAAGATGACTCTGTTTTTAAATTCTCTTGGATGTTAAGTTCAGGCTCTACTTTTGATGTGTCCTGAGCTACATCATTTTTTAAATCGTCCATCATAGGCTCACTTGCCTCTTTTTGAATCTGAGCTTGTACTTTGGATCTATCTCTGTTTCTAATTGCTCTCAACCTTTTTGAACTCATTTTTAGTTTTCGCCTTGTTGTCTTTATATTTCTTTGGCCTGAATTTTTAGTTTTGCCAGTTTATCCTTTACCTGACCTGCTAGCTGTCCGCAGGCAGCTGAAATCTCATCGCCTCTTGTAGTACGTTTAATTACAGTAAAGCCTGCATCAAACAATACTTTGTAGAATCTGTCGATTCTGCTATTAGAAGGTTTCTTGTATTCTGAATTCTCATGCTCGTTAAATGGAATTAGGTTAACTTTACATGGAATAGTTCTTAATAAATTTACAAGCTCATGAGCTTGCTCTGTACTGTCATTTACATGATCAAGTAGCACATACTCGATAGTAACTCTGCCACAGTTAGCGTTTGACTTATCTAAGTAATTTCTTACAGCATCTAGAACTTCTGCTATTGGGTACTTAGTATTGATAGGCACCAATTCATCTCTTAATTTGTCATTAGGAGCATGTAAAGATAAAGCTAAGGCAACATCAAGTTTGCCTGCTACTTTATTTAAGACAGGAGCAACTCCTGATGTAGACACGGTTACTCTTCTCTTTGATAAAGCAAAGCCATAATCTGAGAGTAATAACTCACAAGTCTTAGTTACATTTGCTAGATTTAGTAAAGGCTCGCCCATGCCCATCATTACGACGTTAGAAATAGGCTTTTGTTCCTGGTTATTACTAAAGCCTACACGTGTTGATGCTCTAAAGACCTGACCAATGATCTCATTTACGGTAAGATTACGATTAAAGCCTTGTGCACCGGTTCTGCAGAAAGAACACTTAACAGGGCAACCTACCTGAGTTGAAATACATAAGGTGTTTCTATCCTCTTCAGGAATTAACACGGTTTCAACTAACTGACCATCACCAATATCTAAAGCCCATTTGGTGGTACCATCAGATGCTTTTTGTTCAGTTACGATCTCAGGTGCGGTAATTACGCACATTTCCTTTAATTTGGCACGCAGATCTTTTCTAAGATTAGTCATCTGCTCAAAGTCAGTTACACCAAACTGGTATATCCAACGCATGATTTGTTGCGCTCTAAAGGACTTCTCACCTATAGACTCAAAGAATTCCTTTAATTCTTCAGGTGAGAGGTTCATTAAATTAATCTTATCTGTTGCCATGTTCTTTTATATCTCGTTATCTTTTTTCAAATCTCATAATTATATCAGTATAGACACGATTTTTCGCAAAATGACGTAGTAATTATTATCCATTTAAGATGCTTTGTTTGGCTTTAAGAGTTATTGTCTTTAAAGTAGCTGCCAGATGACTCCATTTGTGCAATTGACTTTCTAAGTCTTTCCATATTTTCTTTTGAATAAAATGGATCTAAAGAGAACTCAAATGGTATTTTATTTTCACTACAAACTTTCTTCGCAAAGCTTATAAAAGCAACTCTCATTGATATCCCCTGATCTTTGCATATAGCTTTCATCTGCTGTTTTAACGAACTATCTAGTTTAAAACTTACATTCACTGTCTTGGACATGATAACCTTCTACAATTTGAATATCTTAGTGGCCATAACTGGCATCGTAATAAATTTCATGTCATTTAAAATGATGGCTTAGAAAAATTTTAAAAGTGTAAAAATGTCAATTTTCAAGTAAAAAGAGTTCTCCTAGAGCCAATTATTTTAAAACTATGACATACCTTTGATGTTTATTCTCATTTCTTTGACAGTAGCAAAATCAAAACTACTCTATATATAAGAATAAAAATGAGGAAATGGCTGTATGTTTAAATCACCTTATAAATATAAAGCTTCATCGCAAAAGAACAGCTGCAATGAGAATAACCTTTGGAACGAAGTTTTAACCCAGTTTCACAACCTGCCTGAAGAAAGGCAGGATGAGATCATGTTAAGAATTTACAAGAGGGTCTATGCTCAATCACAGCATCAGAATAAACACTATTCAGTGCTCTTGCATGCTAAAATTTGACGTTATCAGGTAAATTTCCAGTATCAATTAGTGCAGACACAAACTCTGGCAAAGTTTTTGATGCTTTTCCGTAAATTCCACAATTAAATTGAGAGCCTACAGCTGATTGTGACAGATTAAATTCGATGCAAGCAGCACCAGAGGCTCTTGCAACCTGACAGAATCCTGCAGCTGGATAGACTACTCCTGATGTACCTATAGATAAGAACAAATCACATTTTGAAAGCAGAATTTCAATTTCATCCATCTGATAAGGCATTTCACCGAACCAAACTATATCAGGACGTAGTGACTTATGGTGACAGAACTTGCATTCTGACTCTATACTTGAGTCCTCATTAAAAGGATATCGCTTATTGCAGTGCTCACAGAGAATACTCTTTAACCTGCCGTGCATATGGATGATCTTTTCTGAACCTGCCTTTTCATGCAGATCATCAATATTCTGTGTCACTAGATTTACATTTGCGCCATACTTTTTTGAATACTCTTTTTCTAGTCTTGCTAAAGCTAAATGAGCTGGATTTGGCTTTTTATCTAACAAAGAGCGACGCATCTTGTTATAAAACTCGTGAACTTTAGTTTTATCTCTTAAAAATCCGTCATAGGTTGCCACATCTTCAACTCTTTCCTGTTCCCATAAACCTGTTTCTGATCTGAAGACAGGAATGCCTGACTCTGCTGAAATACCAGCACCTGTAAGAATGACGATATTCTGATACATATTACGCTCCTTATAAAAGCCTTTTGCTTTCTCAATTATATGCAATATAGAAGAAAAAAACGTATGAAGCGAAAATCAAAAACAAAGGATGGTTTTCCTAAGCTGGCTTTTAAATAAAGGCTTAGGAATGATGAGTTTAAAATTTCTTTAAAAGAGGATCTGCCGGAGCAGAGCCTCTAACAAAAATTACTCACAAAGCCAGGTAGCTAAACCTAGAATAGTGCTGCCAGTAGGACCTGCAGCTAAGAATGGAGATCCATCTGGTAAGTAAGCAGATGAGAGATCGATATGAACCCATGGTGTGTTTTTATCGACAAACTGTTCTAAGAATGAGGCGGCAACAGATGAGCCAGGAGCCCCTTCACCATGGCCTGAATTTGTAACTGTAGCTCTTCTTGAGGATAAGAAGCGTCTATGATATTGAGCTAAAGGCAACTGCCAGTACATTTCACCGGTCTTCTCAAATGCTGATACCAAGCTCTTATCTAACTCTTTTTCTTTAGTTAAAACAGAGAACATATCACGACCTACAGCAATCTTAGCAGCTCCTGTTAGAGTTGCCATATCAAGGACATATTGAGCCTTATCCTCTCCTGCCTGTAAAAGACCGTCTGCTAAAACCAATCTACCCTCAGCATCTGTATTGTTAATTTCAACGCTAATACCGTTTGGATAGGTTACGATATCACCAGGCAACATACCTCGACCTGATACCATGTTCTCAGAACAGCACAGGTACAGTCTTACATGCTTTTTAATACCAAGCTTTGCAGCTAGTGTTATCGCGCCACACAGATAAACTACAGCTGTCTTATCTGTACGCATAGTTTCCATATACTTATCAGGCTTTAGAGAATAACCACCAGTATCAAAGGTAATTCCTTTACCAACAAGGGCTACTTGTACAGGTGAGTCTTTTTGACAGCACTTTGGTACATAGTCGATGATACCCATGCAAGGATCTTCATCTGAAGCAAAGCCTACAGCATTTAGACCTGCATATTTTTCAAACTCAAGATCACCACGCTTAATCAGCTTCAATGAAGCGCTGTCACCTTGTGCGTCTGCAGCTTCTTTTACTAAATCAAATAAGACATTGATAACTTTTTCTGGGGTTGAGATCTTTGAATCACTGTCAGCAATCTTTCTAAACACACTTACAGTGTTAGCAGTCATTGCAACTTTATCTAAGACATTCTGAGCATAATCACAAGACACAGTGTAATCATGTTTACCGTCATATAAAGCAGTTAAAAACCAGTAAAGCTCTAGCTCTGAAAGAGCTACATCTGACTTAAATTCAAAGTTATACAGCTTTAAAGATGCAATGGTCTTAGCTGCAACTTGATACCATTTAAAATCATTTGTATTTACAAAAACGTCATAGCCACCATTTGCATTTGGAGCAAAAGCGCTATCTTTTGAAAAAGGAGCTTTAGCTGTGCCTTCCTTTAAGGTAACCGCTACTAATTCTTCATTAGCACTTGCGTTTTTTGTATTACTAGAAAAAAGCTTAAACATGTTTACCTCACATTCCACATTGAACCTGCTTCCACAAGCTTTGGAACTTTTGTAGTAATTTCGTTGATTAAAATATCGATATCTTCATCTTTGGTGAATCTACCAAAAGACAATCTTAATGAAGCACGAGCCTCATCATCACTAAGACCAATAGCTTTTAAGATATATGAAGGTTTTAAATCACTTGAAGAGCAAGCAGATCCTGTAGATGCTGCAATATTAGATAAAGTAGGTAAGAGCATATGACCATCTACACCATCAAAACTGATAGAAAGGATATTTGGCAAATTATGCTCTTTAGAGCCGTTTACAATTAAGCCAGGTACATCTTTGATACCATCCAAAATTCTTTGTCTTAATTTTTCAAAACGAGCCTTATCGGTTTTAGCTTCACTCTTTAAGATCTCAAAAGCTTTCCCTAAACCTACGACCTCATGAGTTGGTACTGTACCTCCTCTTAAGCCTTTTTCCTGTCCGCCACCATAAATTTGAGCAAATAATGGCACATTTGAAGATCTTCTTACATAGAGAGCACCTACACCTTTAGGTCCACAAACTTTTTCTGCGGTTAATGAGACCATATCAATGTCGCTGTGGTCATAGTCCATCTTCAGGTAACCGATACTCTGAGCTGTATCAGTATGGAAAAAGACTTGATGCTTTTTACATACTGACGCGATTGCATGCACATCACTTATTGCTCCTAAAACAGAGTTTGCCTGAGCAATTGATACTAAGAAGGTATCTTCATCGATTGCATCTTCAACCATTTCTGAAGTAATGATTCCTTCTTTAGTTGGAGTTAAATAGGTTACTTTATAACCATCCTCTTCTAAAAGCTCACAAGCTTCTAAAATTGCTTTGTGCTCAATTTTAGAGGTAATGATGTGACGTCTTGTGTCGCCTTTTTTAGCTAAACCTTTAGCTGCGCCAAAGATAGCTAGATTGTTACTCTCGGTAGCTCCTGAGGTAAAAGTGATCTCAAGAGGAGAAGCTCCAATTAAAGAAGCTACCTGCTCTCTTGCGTTCTCCACAGATTCAGCAGCTTCCCAACCGTAGACATGATCTTTTGCATGAGGATTAGCAAAGTGACCATCAATAGACATGCATGACACCATAATGTCGATAACTCTTTTATCAGTTGGAGTTGCAGCTGCATAATCAAAATAAACTGGTTTTGTCATAATGATTTTTGATTGTGATTTTAATGAAATAACTGTTTTAATAAATCAAATGTAATAATGTGAACAGTTATAATAATGTGTTATAAATCAACACACTATTATTCTTTAATATGAGATAAAGCTAAAGCAAAAACAGATTCAACATGAGAGTCATTTAGAGCATAGAAGACCTTTCTCCCCTCTCTTTTTACTCTTACTAATTTGTTAATTCTCATATAAGCTAATTGATGAGATACTGCTGATTTACTCAAGCCTACAAGAGATGCAATATCACTTACACATAACCATTTGTGTAAAAGCATGGCATGAACCATATTAAGTCTTGTAGGATCAGATAGAGCTTTAAAGAATTCGCTCATGACTAAAGCATCATCTGATGCAATCATTTGAGACTTAATGGCTTCTTTTTGTGCCTCATCAAGATCAATTGCAACGTCTGTTGCCTTATCTGCAGCATTAGATGTTGCTCGGCATATGGGACATTCTGAAATTTTATCATCTATCTGGGACATTGCTTACCCCTTACTCATTATCGTTGTCTTCTAATGGAGCCACTTTTAAAAGATTGTACTTTCTTTCAAGTGCCTGCATTTCAATATAGGCATTTCTGTACTCTAAGAAACCATACTTACGGGTAGATCTGCATAACTTAAAGTAATCATAAGCTAGCTTATCGTTTCCTTTTTCTAAAGCTTTTTTACCTACATAATAATAAGCTTCACAAAGATGCTCTTGGAAAAGATCCTCGTCATCTTTAACTAAAAGCATATCTTTGAACAACTCTTTTTGAGACATCTTGTCTAAATAATAAAGAACTAAGGCATCTCCCCAGGAATCTTTTCTTTTTGCAGTCTGACCTTTGATATAGTTTTGCTCAAGATTTTTTAAAGCATTTTTTTGACCTATAACTTTCTCTTCAACAAAATACATAGATAGCATTCTGTAAGGATCGGTAGGATCTGAATTAAAGAAGACTTTCATATCATCTACAGCCATTTTGTAATGACGTGTATAGTACATGACGAAGGCTCGATTTAAATATGGATAAGTGCTAGTTTTCTGTTTATCTAACTCAATTGCTGAATCAAAAGCATCGCAAGCTTCAGCAATTCTGCCTTCTTTAAAGAAGTAGATACCCAAAAGCTCATATGGACGAGCAAAGCCAGGCTTATTGACAATAGAATTCATGAGCATGAATCTTGCCATAGCCTCAAGACCTAAATCGTCATAAAGAGAGCCTACCTCATAGAACAATTCAGCCTTATCCTCAGCTGACTTTGCATCTGACTCTAAGATCATCAAAAGATTTGTCAGAATGTTTTGTTCTCTTGTTGAGCTTTTTTCAGAAATGGAAGCTGTATAGACATATCCTGATGGAACAGTAATCGCCCCTTCAAGATCTAATTTAGATGATGAAGTAAAGTTTTGGCAACCTGTTAAGGCCATTAAGGCAACAAGACCCATACCTGTTGCTAGGGAATGGGTCTTTAAAAATCTAAACATTATTTATCTTATTTTCAGTATCAGTCCATGGTTTCATAACCATCTGACTCTTTCTTCTCGACCTTTACTGGAACTAAATTTTCTCTCTTAATTCCTAAGATTAAAGCCCAAGTTGAAGCCACGTAGATTGATGAAATAGTACCAAATACAATACCAACAAACAATGCTAAGGCGAAACCATAAATCATTTCACCACCAAATATCATTAAAGACACTACGGTGATAAGGGTCGTGCCTGAGGTGATGATGGTTCTTGATAATGTTTCTGTAATAGAAATATTGAACACATCATACATAGAGGTATTACGAGGTAAGTTAACTGCATTTTCACGGATACGATCGAATACAACGATCTTATCGTTTAGAGAGTAACCTACAACGGTTAAAACCGCAGCTAATACAGTTAAGTCATATTCAATCTGCATTACAGAGAACACGCCTAAAACTACGATAACATCGTATGCTAGAGAAATAACCGCACCAGTTGCCATACGCCACTCGAAACGGAATGCAACGTAAGCTAGAATTGCAATTAAAGATACAACAATAGCTAAGATACCGCTTTCAACAAGTTCCTCACCTACAGCAGGACCCACGTACTCTGAACGGCTTAATTTAACGTCCTTATCAATTGTTCTTGATGCAACCATTACCTTATTAGTAACAGTCTGCTGGTCTAAGCCCTCTTTCGGAGCAACTCTAACCATCACATCTTTTTGAGAACCAAAGTGCTGTGTAGTACCTACGATACCTTCTTTAGCATAGGCATCTTTTACCTGACTAAGATCAACACCGTCGGTGTATTCAGTCTCAACTACAATACCGCCGGTAAAATCAAGGCCCCAGTTCAAACCTTTAGTACACATAGCGACAATGCTTCCGATTACCAAGGCAATGCAGATTAACTCTACAGTACCTTTGATCTTCATAAACGGAATAACTGTACCGTCTTTAATAAACTGTAACATGAACTTGTCTCCTAAATGTACAGCTTCTTAACATTACGTCCGCCGTAGATGATATTAACTACTGCACGACATGCTGTAACAGCAGTAAACATAGAGCTTGCAAGACCGATCATCAATACCAAAGCGAAGCCCTTAACAGCACCTGTACCTACCATGAATAGGATTAAAGCAGTAATGAATGAAGTAATGTTAGAATCGGCAATTGTTACGAATGCTCTTGCATAACCCTCATTGATAGCCTGCTGAATTGGTCTGCCATGTCTGATTTCCTCACGGATACGCTCATAAATCAACACGTTAGCATCAACTGCCATACCCAGGGTTAACACGATACCTGCAATACCAGGCAAGGTCATAGTCGCACCAGGGATTAAAGACATCACGCCTACTAGAAGGACTAAGTTAAATAGAAGAGCTAAGTTTGCAATAAAACCGAATGCTTTATAGTAGATAATCATGAAGATGAACAAGAAAGCAACACCATAAAGCATAGCCTTCAAGCCGTTTTCAATGTTCTGCTGACCTAATGAAGGACCAATGGTTCTTTCTTCAACAATCTGAATAGGTGCAATCAGAGCACCTGCTCTTAATAATAAAGCTAAGTTATGAGCTTCTTTAGGTGAATCCAAACCAGTGATTCTGAAGTTTGAACCTAGACGTGACTGAATAGTTGCCACGTTAATCATTCTTTCAATCTTCTTGAACTTAGGTTTGTAGTTAGGCTCACCTGGTTTTGGAGCATTAGGATCGGTTGATGGAACAACTACATACTCAATGAAGTTGGTACCCATTGGTTTACCAATATTGTCTTTGGTGAAATTAGACATAATGGTACCGCCACGAGAATCAAGGCTAATATTAACCTGAGGGCGACCGTTTTCATCAGCGCTTGAGCTTGCATCAACGATATGATCACCAGTTAAAACAACCTGCTTTTGAACTACTACAGGATAGCCCTTAGCATCGTTGATAACCTCAGTACCCGCTGGTACGTGACCTGCAGCTGCTGCCTGAACATCAGCATTTGAATCAACAAGTCTGAATTCCAAAGTTGCAGTTGCACCTAAGATTTCTTTTGCTCTTGCTGTATCTTGAACACCTGGTAGCTCTACTACTAGTCTGTCAGCACCCTGTCTTTGAACCAAAGGTTCAGCTACACCTAACTCGTTAACACGGTTACGGATAATATTGATGTTCTGATCAACAGCATTAGTACGAACTTCAGACAGTTTTGCAGGAGTCATAGTTGCTCTTACAAAGTACTTATCACCAATATCCTGAGCTACAACAGTAAAGTCTTTGTGATTTGACTCAAGAACTTTCTTAGCATTATCACGAGTTTCCTCATCTTTGAACTCAACTAATACATAGTCGTTTTCAGCTTTTACGCCGGTTAAACGAATGCCACGATTACGAAGTTCAGTTCTAAAGTCGTTAGTAAGCTGTGTCCTCATCTTCTTCATAGCTTCTTCCATGTCAACTTCCATTAAGAAGTGAACACCACCACGAAGATCAAGACCTAGCTTTAGTGGATGCATACCAATCGCTCTCATCCATGCTGGAGTTGCAGGAGCTAGGTTTAGAGCAACCACATAATTCTCACCTAACTGCTTAGTTACAAGTTCTCTTGCAGTTAACTGTGAATCGGTATTATTAAAACGGATTAGAAGCTGGCTGTTTTCAAACTCGTAGTTACCTTCAAGGTTTTTAGCATCTAAAGTTGCCTTAATTGAATCAACTGTTTTCTGATCGAGTTCGGTGCCGTGACTTCCTGAAATCTGCAGAGCAGGATCTTCACCGTATAGATTTGGGAGGGAATAGAAAAAACCAATGGCAATAATTAAAAATACCATTATGTTTTTCCACAAAGGGAATTTGTTTAACACTGTTAGCTACCCTCAAAGTAAAAAAACACAAAGCTACCTTTTAAGGTAGCTTCAGATATGGATTAAAAATTATTTTGAATTTTTAGGAGTACTTACAGACTTATCTACTGCAACAGCCTCTAAAGTTCCCTTTGGAAGAACTGCTACAACGTAGTTGCGCTTAATCTGCATTACAACGCCACTAGATACAGAAACTAAAACATATTCCTTGTTATCTGGTAACTTAACAATTCGGCCAGCGATACCGCCGTTAGTTAAAACCTCATCGCCTACTGCTAAGTTATCTAATAACTTCTGCATCTCTTTACGCTTCTTGTTGTTTGGACGCATAAAGAAGAAGTAAACAGCGATCATACAGATCGTCAGCACGATGATCATACTAAAATCGCCCTGCTGAGCTGGATTTGCAGCTGCATCTGCTGCAAATGCGGTTGGAATAATGCTCATATTTTTTTCCTGTAGTTAAATAAAAAATATTTAGAGATATTTCTCTGAAATTTATGCAGATTTTTGATGAAATTATCTTCAAAACAAATCTCTGCATTCACAAAAATTGGTTGTTAAAGGCTAACTATTAAATATTTCTGATGATTAATCTTCATTAGCTTTTAAACAGACATCACGAAAGTATATCACAGTTTGTGCACAAATATATTTATGAGCAAAATTGTCATTTATACAAGCTCTGGATATCCGTAAACTTTATAAAACTCCTCAGCAAACTGCTCTAAGCGATCCTCTTCAATAGCTTTTCTTATATCAGCCATAAAATGCTCATAGAAGTGCAGATTGTGAATAGTATTTAATTGAGCTCCCAAAAGCTCATGACATTTATCTAAGTGATGTAAATATGCCTTTGAGTAGTGACGACAGGTATAGCATGAACAATTCTCATCTAATGGAGAAGTATCCATTGCATACTTACTGTTACGAATTCTGACTACTCCTTTTGAAGTAAATAAGTGAGCGTTTCTAGCATTACGAGATGGCATTACACAATCAAACATATCCACACCATTTAGTACACCTTGCAGAATATCAGCAGGAGTACCTACGCCCATTAGATATCTTGGTTTATCTTCAGGCATATTAGGGGCAATATGAGATAAAGCCTTATACATCACAGGCTTTGGCTCACCTACGGCTAAGCCTCCGATAGCATAACCTTCAAAGCCAATTTCGGTTAAACCTTTTAAAGACTCTTCACGTAAAGCTTCGTCTGAACCACCCTGGATAATACCAAAGAGTGAGTTTTGATTACCTAAGCGCACAAACTCATCTTTAGAACGTTTTGCCCAACGTAAAGATAATCTCATTGCTCGAGCCATTTCTTCACGAGAGGCTGGAAGACCAATACACTCATCAAACTGCATTACGATATCAGAGCCTAGAGCATACTGGATCTGCATTGAAACTTCAGGAGATAAGAAAAGCTTAGAACCGTTAATAGGATTTCTAAAATGCACACCTTCTTCGGTTACTTTTCTAATATCTGATAATGAGAATACCTGGAAGCCACCAGAATCTGTAAGAATTGGCTTGTGCCAGTTCATAAAATCATGAAGATCACCATGAGCTTTGATAACGTCACAACCAGGTCTTAACCACAGATGAAAGGTGTTGCCTAAAAGAATATCCGCACCTAACTCTTCAACATCTTCTGGTCTTACACCTTTTACTGTACCTAGTGTACCTACAGGCATGAAAGCTGGAGTTCTGACTACGCCTCTTTCAAAGACCATTTGGCCTAATCTTGCCTTTCCACAACGTTTTTTCAGTTCAAACTTTAACTTCATTAAGTTTTCCTTTATTCAGTTTTCTTTACAAATGCTCTAGTACATTAAGCTGATGGTGGAAGATCATTTAAAGCAGCTTCATTCTTTTGAATAAACATACAATCGCCATAACTAAAGAACTTGTATTTCTCTTCTACAGCATGCTTATATGCATTCATAGTATGTTTGTAACCTGCAAAAGCACTTACTAACATAATCAGAGTTGACTCTGGCAAGTGAAAGTTGGTGATCAAGCAATCAATTACTTGGTATTTGTAGCCAGGATAAATAAAGATAGAAGTATCATTTGCAAATGGAACAATCTCTTCAGTTGCGCCAATGCTCTTAGCATAAGTGGCAGCTGACTCTAATGATCTTACAGCAGTAGTGCCCACAGCAATTACTCTGTGACCAGCCTTATGAGTATCAATTACAGCTTTAGCTACCTCTTCTGATAAATGCACAAACTCTTTGTGCATATGATGCTTTAGAATGTCATCTTCACGCACAGGTTGGAAAGTACCTGCACCAACATGTAAAGTTACAAAGGCCATGTTAACGCCCATGTTCTTTAACTGAGCAAGCTGTTTTTCATCAAAATGAAGTCCTGCAGTAGGAGCTGCCACAGCGCCAGGCACTTTTGAATATACTGTCTGGTAGCGCTCTCTATCTAAAGACTCATCTGGCCTTTCAATATATGGAGGCAGAGGAATATGACCTACTTCATAAAGGATATCTAATAATGATTTATCCCCTACAGTCTCAATCTTGAAAAGATCACCCTCTCGACCGGTTACAGTTACATCATAGCCACCATCAATATGAATCACAGTACCAGCTTTTGGAGCCTTACTTGCTTTAATATGGCTTAAGGCTGTGCTTTCACCTGTCATTCTCTCAATTAAGAATTCACAGGCACCGCCGGTTTCTTTTTTACCGTATAGACGAGCAGGAATTACCTTTGTATCGTTAAAAACTAAAAGATCACCTGGTTTTAAGAATTCTTTTAAATCATAAAAGTGCTTATCCATTAAAGAGCCATCTTTACCATCTAGGCACAGCATTCTGCATGAAGTTCTCTCTTTACTTGGATATTCTGCAATTAACTCTAATGGCAGATCGAAATTAAAATCACTGCGTAACAATTTTCTTGTCCTAAGTTCTTGTACTAAATTTATATGCTAAATTCTTAGTCCTTTTTTAACCGGGCGTATTTTAGCATTTATGTAGCTGTTTTTTTCATTCGATTGTTTCGGATTTTTAAGAGTTTTATCCTAACTTTTCAAATTCTTGTGAATACTCTTTGCTATCAAAGAGTTTACTAAATAAATCAAATGATACTTTTTCAAGTTCTGAGGCATTTTCTAGGACTTGTGCCTTTTCAAACAGCTTTAAAATAAGACTTGAACGAATAGACAGACCGTATATCTCAATATTTCTACTTTTAGCATAATTAAAACATGTATCTACATTGTTCACACTGTCAGGCATTCCGTCTGTGATCACCAAAATAATGTTTCTTCTGCATTCTAATTTTTCTATCTTTTGGAAAGCATACCAAAGACCTTGAGCTAAAGGAGTTGAGCCTCTAGGTCTTTGGTCAAAGCGGGAAGCTACATGGGAGACCTTTTCATTATCTCGAAGCGCAATTTCATACTCTGAGGTATCCCCTGGAAAGTAAGTAGCCATAGTCTTGATGCCATCAATACCTTCTAGAGCCATGCAGATCATAAGAGCAACCTTACAGGCCTCTTCGCATCTAGTACACTCAAGACCATCTGAGGTTAGCATCGAGCTTGAGACATCCACTAAGAGATGGACAGATGTAGAAAAGCCACTATTTGAGACTCTATCTTTAAAGATATTTGTCTCACCTACACAGACTTTTTGTGCTTTTAAAGGATCGATTCTAGGACCTTTGTCTGTAGTAAAGCCAAAAGCTTCTACATAGCTTCTTGCCTTCATATTTAAAGCTCGCCTTAGAGCATAAGAACCATCTATATGTCTTATATAGTCATGCTTTCCAGGTTGACACTCTTTTTCATTGAATAAACCTAAATCTTCACGGGAAGAGCTTGATTGCCCAGTTCCATTTTCTTCAACAATCTTAGCTGCGCTCTGACTTGGGGTTACGTTTGAAGGATCTCCTTTAGAAGCTAACTTTAATTTGATTAGCTCTTTAATGAAGTTCTTTTGGTGTTCATCTTTAATGGTTCCATGTTTTTCTTCATAGTTTTGAAGTTCATCATTAAGTTTTTGCTCAGACATAAACTTCAATTTTTCATTTTTAAACTCATTCTCATCTGAGGCTAAGATTTCATAAATCTCATCAACAAAGCACAAAACTTCCTTTGAGGATTTAGCCTTTGAGCATTTTTTAGTAAGCTTAGCTATCCTTTTTAACAGACGCTCTTTCATTCTGTTTTTTAAATGAGTATAAAGTTTTACAGCTCTCGCTCTTGAGGTGAAAAAGTGCTGGCAGTGCACTTGAGAATAAGATTGGATAAAAGAGAGAATTACATTTAAGACATTTATCTTTGAGACATTCTGACAAAAAGAAATCCAATCATGCTCGTAATAGTCGTTCAATAAGGATAAGTTCTCATAAACACCTATATATTCCCTTGAGATCAGAGCTTCAATTCTACTGTCTTCTAAGATATTAAATAACGAAAACCTTAAGAGATCTTCTTTTATAAACTCCTGTTTGATCAGCTTAAAGTCAGTATAACGAACATGTGCAGACTCATGTGCTAAATAGCCGTATGCAAGTCTTGCCTTAGCAGGATTGTTAATATCAAGTCTTGGAATGGTTATAGTTTTACCATTAGTGTATGCAGATGTACCCTGCATTCTTACTGAAACACCAAACATCTTAGAGTAATTATTAACCATTATGGGTAGAGCATTAGTAAGGTGGTTATTCATAGTGATCCTTTTCTCTTAAGTGGTAATGAGTTTTTGTTAAACTCTTAAAAAAAATAGATTTAGAGAAAAGGTATTATCTAGGTAAGATATTAAAGAACTGTAAATTTACTTACAAAAAATGCCAATTTTTAGTGATTTTTTAAGATTTTTTTGTTCTTTTCAAAGAATTTTGTAGATTTTGAGAATAATCAGAAATTTTAACTGCTCATAAAATTATGAGTTATTTAAAGAAGATTTCTTGAAAAGAAATGCTGATGATGAACTTCATGCAGGTAAAAGAATGCAGGTAAAGAATGATTAAGATCACCATTTTCTTATCAATTTTGATAAATAAACTCTTTTTTTGAAGATCTTAAAAGCTATTCGATCCATAATTACATCTAAAGAACGCTTTGTCTTTAACAAGCGATGGGATATTGAGACGGTTTGTCTCAAGATCTTCTCGTGATAACAATAATATAAAGGCATTAAATATGAGAAATAATCAGCCGGTAGTGGATGTAGAAATTAAATTTCCTGAAGATCCAAATGCGAAGATCATCTCTGTAACCGATACTCACGGCATCATTACTGATGTTAATCAGACTTTTATTGATATGTGCGGTTTTTCTAGAGAAGAACTTATAGGTCAGCCTCACAATATCATCAGACATCCTGACATGCCTTCAGCTATCTTTAAACTCATGTGGGATACCTTAAAGAAAGGTAAGCCTTTCATGGGTATCATCAAAAACCGTCACAAAGACGGTCGTTACTACTGGGTTAATGCCTTCATTATTCCTATTACTAATGGAGGCAAAATCGTAGGTTATGAGTCTGTAAGAACCAGAGCTACAGATGAAGAAATTGCTAATGCTAAAGCTACCTATGCAAAGATAAACTCAGGATCAAGATTAGGCACTGTTTCAATCTTTAACTCATATGACATTTACTACTGGATCTTGTCATTTATCGCATTTGCCTATGCTTTATATGATCCATCAATTCTGTCTGTCATCCTTACAGGAGCAATTGGTGCATTTACAGCTTACAGTATGCTAGCAAAAAAGAGCCTCTTTATTACAAGACTGATTGAAAAGAATGAAATGCAGGCAGATCCTGTATCTTTTGCAATCTATGCGCCACGTGGTACTGAGACAGACAGAGCGGCATTTGCTCTAAAGTGTCATGAGAAATATGTGGATGCAATTTTAACTAGAGTTAAAGAAGCTTCAGCAAGACTCAATCAATTAGCTGAGAAGAATCTTGATAACGCATCTGACAGCAACAAAGATATGATTGAAAAATCAAAGCATACTAAGAAAGTTGCTAGGAACATGAATACTGTAACTCAGACTATGCTTACTATGATGAAAGAGCTCACCGATAGTGTAGCTACAACTAATGAAAGTTCTGAGCAGACATCTTCTTTGATGCAGGAAGGCAAGGACATTTCAGAGAGAACTCTAAATGCCATTACTACTTTAGACAATCAAGTTAAGAATATTGCAACTTCTATTGAAAACTTGTCAGCTAAGGTTGAGGAAATTGCTCAAGCATCCGAACTTATCGACAAGGTTTCAGATCAGACTAACTTATTAGCATTGAACGCATCCATTGAGGCTGCTCGTGCAGGTGAAGCAGGTAAAGGATTTGCGGTAGTAGCAGATGAAGTTCGTTCTCTATCCTTGAGTACCCACAAATCTACACAGAACATTCATAATTTAATTGATGACTTTAAAGAAAAAGCTGAAGAAGCAAAAGTTATGGCTGAACATGGACTTTCTGCAGCACAAAATGGTGTAGTTGAGGTTGGTCGCAACAATGATAACGTTGAAAAGGTTGTTGAAGCTATTTCTGTAATTAAAGGTAATGCAGATAAGATGCTTGAGGAAATCAACATGCACAGTGAAACTGTTCAAGGTGTAGCAGATCAGGTAAAACAGATCTTCTCACTTACTGATGAATCTGTGGATATTACCTCAAAGACTCAGAAGGATATGCAGTACTTAAAGGATGAAGCTGACGATGTAGTTGAAATGATCACTCGTTTTAATCGTCACTAATCAAATTTCATAAGGCCTACTTTTTGCTAAAGTAGGCTTTTTTTATGCTCAAAATTCTAGTAGATTTAGAGTTAATATTTAAAAAGTTGTATGTAAGCTTTGGAAAAAATTGACGATTGCATGAAAAAAGTAAGTTTTTCATGCAAAAGTTATCTAAAAAGATAATATAGAATTATACTTAATGTAATTTAGGCAAGAATTCAGTAAGTTATGACATTATTTCACTTTAGTCCTTTAAGAAAGGAACAAATCTTACGCTCTAGCACTTGGGGCCACCACTTTTTCTTTTTAAATGCGATCTTAGCTATCGTCATTAGTTTTTCATATGTTTATGCTGCTCCTCATACAGAGAGTCTGTCTGCTTTTATTTATTTACTAGCTACATGGTTAGGTCAATCCTGCTTTTTAGCTTTCTTAGCATTTTTGATCTTATTTTTTCCACTCACATTCATTGGAAATTTTAAGCTTTACAGAGTACTAAGCGTCATCTTTGCTTTCTTACTGCATTGCCTACTTCTAATTGATGCAAAGATCTTTTTAACTGTAAAAGTTCATATTACCTGGATGGTAACCTCTTTAATTTTAAGAGATCTCGACTTTAATACAGGTCTTAACTTCAGGTTTATGTACATAGCGGTACTAATTCTTATTCTGCTAGAAATTTTGTTTGCAAAACTAGCTACCCGTGAAGTTTACAAAAAGAGCCTACGACACAATTTGTTTCCTGATATTGTGCTAAGTGCAATCTTTATGTGCTTTGTAGCTTCTCACGGTATCTACATTTGGGCAGATGCTACCTCTTATGAAAAAATCACCAATTTAAGGACTGTCTTCCCTGCTCACTATCCAATGACAGCAAAATCATTCTTATCTAACCACGGTTGGATTGATGAAGATGACTTTACAGAAGCTTCAAGCGATGAAAAGAGCTCAACCTCTAACTTTGTTTATCCATTAGCAGAGATTAAAGCTAATCCTCAAGATAACCCAAAGAATGTCATTTTTATACTTCTAAATGGCATGTCTTATTCAGATTTGAATCAGACCAATACTCCATTTTTAATGTCACTAAAAATGTCTAATACTAGTTTTGAAAAACACTATCTTCCTTATCAGAACTACGAGGACAACCTTTTTGCTAGCTCCTTTGGCCTGCCTGTTCAATACAAAGAGAGCTTTATTAAGCACAAAGTTGAACCTGTATTAGTAACCGAAATGCAAAAGCAGGAGTACATGGTAAGAGTATTTACCAATAGTTTCTTAAAGAAAGATGTTGCTAGTGTAACCTCTTTATTAGGCTTACCAATAAACCGTGTTTCTGCTTTAAAGAATGACCAATTAGTATTTGAAAAGGCTTTAGACTTTGTTGATACCTTAAATAGCAATCAGCGCTTTTTAATATCTTTGAACACCAACTCTTTAATGTATGTAGCAAGAAATAAAAATGCTCATGCAAAAGCTTTAAAAGAGCTTGATGAAGAGCTTAAAAATTTCATACATGAGCTATCTAGAAGAGATATCTTAAAACAGTCACTTGTCATGATTACCTCGGACATTGGTAATCCGATGTTGTTAGGTAACTCAACAGACTATTCAATGCGTCAACAGCATGTGCCAATGATTGCTTTGTGGCCTAATGATTCTCTCAAGGGTATCTCTTATAACAATTTAACTTCTAATTTTGATATTGCTCCTACCCTAGGTCTTGAAATTTTAGGAGTAACGACCCCATGTGTTAATTACTCCATAGGCAATAGTCTTCTGAAAATTGTTAATCGAGACTATTTGCTAACTACCCAAGGTCGTTCTTTATTGTTAGTTTCTAACAATGCCGTAACTGTCTATAAACGTAACGGCAAGGTTCATATTGACGAAGGTGGCAAGATTAGAGATGCCAAGCCTAACCTTGAGAATTTAATCAAAGCCATGAGAGAATTGAACCGTTTTAAAGGTTAAGAAGGATTTACGATGCGTTTAACTGAACAGAATGTAAAAGAAGTAATTGTTGATGCTTCAATGAAAAAGGCTGTCTTTGTTTACTTTTTCATGAATGCACCTGAATGTGAGGCTGCAACAAAAGCAGTAACCGCTACTATTACCGATAACAACGAATACATTTCTCTTGTTGAAGCTGATGTTCAGGAACAAGTATCTCAAGCTGTGGCAATGCAGTTAGGTTTACAGACTGTTCCTGCTCTTATCGTAATGCAGAATGGTCGACCTGTTGATGCTCTGCAAGGCGATGATATTGTTACAAAGCTACCTGAGACTATTAAGAAATTCATGCCTTCTGAAGCTCAACTTTTAATTAGAGAAGCTAATGATTTAGAGCAAAAAGGTGACCTGCAGCAGGCTGTAACTAAAGCAAAACAAGCCTATAACCTTGATGAAAAGAATGTTGAGATTAAGCTTATTTATGCTCGCCTGTGCATTAAGAACAAGGAGCTTGAATTAGCTCATATCTTACTTGATAACGCAGGACGTGAAGAACAGTCAATGCAGGACTATAAAGATCTTGTATCAGCGCTTACTTTAGCTGAGCAGGCAGCAGAAAGCCCTGAGATTAAAGAGTTAGAAGCTAAGTTCAACGCTGATCCTGATAACTCGGAGATTGCTTCTAACTATGCAGCTGCTTTAGCTGAAGCAGGCAAGAAAGCTAAAGCTTTAGAGATTTTATTTAATATCTTAAAGAAAGATCTCTCTGATGCTAATGCAAAAAAGACATTCTTAGATCTTTTGAACACCATGTCAGGCGATCCTCTACAAAAAGAATACAGAAGAAAGCTTTATACTCTAATGTACTAATCTGTACTAATGTAAACTTTTAAAGTAAATTGATCGCAAAAGACCTACAAGAAACTAAGTACTTGTAGGTCTTTTAGTCTATTCAATCCTTTTTAGAAAATAGATCTAATCCTGAGGAAGCACCCTATTTCCCTTTTCATCAGTGCTTGGCCAGTTAACAATTAGTGTTCTGATGAAAGTTGCTAGTGGAATTGAGAAGAACACTCCCCAGAATCCCCACAGACCGCCAAAGATTAAAATAGCAGATAAAATTGAGAAGGCATCTAAATTCATGGCCTTTGAGAAGAGTAATGGTGTTAATACATTGCTGTCTAAGATCTGTATTACGATATAAACAACACAGACCCAAATTAAGGTCGTGCTCAGACCAAACTGGAAGATTGAAACTAACAGTACTGGAATAGTAATAATCACCGCTCCTACATAAGGGATCACAACAGATAAGCCTACACCTACACCTAGTAATAAGGCATAGTTCAGTCCTAGGAACATAAAAGCTAATGAATTAACAAAGGCAATGATAGTAATGTGCAGAAGTTTACCTCGAATATAGCCTTCAATCTGAGCATTTATCTGTGGCCAGAATTCATGAATTAGAGCCTGGTTATTAGGCAGAATATACGTTCTTATTCTCTTTTGCAGTACCGGCTTATTAGCTAACATTAAAAAAACTAAAATTGGCACAATGATCATGTACATGAGCCATGACAAGGTATTGACTACAGATGGCATGACCTGATTTTTAATAATATTGGTTGTATTGGCAATTACAACAGAACGGGCACTTACCACCATATTTTTTAATTCATCTTCAGTGACCATTGAAGGAATAGGCTCAGGCATAGTAGCTACAAATTCGTTAATTCTGGCAGCTATATTTGAATCAAAATCGTCACCATTATCTGAATTTACAGTTTCTGTACTTATCTTTTGTAAATTTAAGTAAAACTGATTTCCCTGCTGTAAAACCTTAGGTACCACAAACACCAAGATACCCACAGACACGCCTACGAACAAAGCCATAGTAATAACTGAAGAGCACATTCTTGAGAGTTTGAGTTTATGGTTTAAAAGTCTTACTAGCCAATCTAGACAATAAGCAATACATAAAGACACTACTAATGGACCTACAAGCCACATCAAGTAGTAAACAGTAAGAAAAGAGCAAACTAGAACAATTGCAAACTCAATAGTACCAGGTGCTGAGAAATGGCGTAAATACCAATTATGTAATAGCTTTATCATAATGTCTCTTAAGTAAAATCAGATTGCCTTAGTATATTAAATCATAAGCATTTTGAGCAGATTATTTTTATTGTCTTAAGTTTTTTTTACAATCTAAGACAAAAGTTAACATATACAGCTAAAGCCTTACATTAAAGCTAATTAGCTATTTCTGACCAGGAAAGCTTTGTACAAACTTAATGGTGATATCAGGAAAAGAGTCCACAAACTGAATTTTAAAGTCTGGGAAAGAGTCTACAAATTGCCATTTACCACACTTGTCTGCAAAGGAGCTGACCTTTTGAACATCAAGATCTTCAAATGAAGAAACGACCTTTACTTTGATATTAGGAAAAGAGTTAACAACTTTGACTTTGCCATATAGTGGAATACCATTATATGAGCATGAAGCGATGTCTGAAGCATTAGCACAATTTACATTTATGGTTACAACTAAAAAAGAGCCTAAGGTATAAGCTATTGTCTTAAAGAGTCTATTCATAAAACCTGCACAAATTCATCAAGTACGAACAATTACTAGCTAATCTAAGTATAATTTTCAATAGATAGAATATTTACGTCTTAGTGAAAATATTTTTCCTTAATGAGATAAGATAAACCAAACTAAGGAAAGAGCTATGCTGAAATTCAAATTCAATAAATTGAAAGTGTTATTAGGCACTTCAATTTTTACAACTTCATTATTTGCAGCTTCATTTTTAATCACTCCTTTGGCTTTAGCTGAAGATAATATTGTAATTCCTGATTTAGGTCCTGCAGGTATCAGAGGCATGACCGTTCAAGCAGAAAAAAATTACGGTGAGTTTTTTATGCGTAAAGCAAACGGTGCAGGTGCTGTAACCGCTGATCCTGTTTTGAATGAATACATTGATACTGTAGGTTCAAAACTCATCATGAATGCAAGCAATGTGTACTTTCCTTTTGAGTTTTTTCTCTCTTCAGATAAGAGTTTGAATGCTTCAGCTTTTTTAGGAGGTAAAGTTCAGGTAAACGCAGGTCTATTCCACTATACAGACAATGAGGATGAATTTGCCTCTGTTCTAGCCCATGAAATCTCTCACGTAACGCAAAGACATATAGCTAGACTTATTGAAGCCCAAACAGACAGAACTCCTGTGAGTGTTGCTAGTATCATAGGCTCAATTGTTGTTGCTCTAATTAACCCTACTGTGGGCATGGCTGCCTTATCATCAAGTACCGGCCTTTTAGCTCAGGCAGGTATTAACTTTACACGTGATAATGAATCAGAGGCTGATAGAGTAGGTCTTTCAGTACTTGCAAGGGCAGGCTATAACCCTATGGCTATGAGTGATTTATTTAAAAAACTCCTAGCTCAACAAGGCAATATCAATCCAGCTTTTAGCATGTTAGTAGATCACCCTTTATCTGAAATTCGTGTAGCTGAGACTTATAATCTAGCTAAAAACATGCCTAAAAGACAGAATTCTAAAAATCCAAACTTCATGATGGCAAAAGCACGTGTGGATGTACGCTATATGAAGTATGATCTTAATTCTTTAAAAGAAAGACTTCTAAACTCAAGAACTGTAAACACTGTTTATAAAAACTATGCTTTAGCTTTAATTTCCCTTGAGAATAAGAAATTTGACGAGGCAGCATCATACCTATCAAAACTAAATCTTCCTAATAACGATTTTGTGCTTGATGTATATACCGACATAGATATTGCTCAGGGCAGATATCAGTCAGCAATTTCAAGACTAAAGCCCATCTATGACAGAAAACCAAACGATGGTGCAATAGCTTTAAATCTTGCAAATGCTTATGTCGAAGGTAAACAGGCTGATGGAGCAATTAAAGTTTTAACAGCTTTTACAAGAAAACATCCAAATCATGCTTTAGCAACCGATCTTTTGATCAAAGCTTATTTTCAAAAGAAAGATAAATGTAACGGTTTCCAAACTGCAGCTTGGAACAGTGTCTTGAGTAGCAACTACAATCAAGCTAATGGCTTTTTAACTGATGCTTTGCATGTATGTACAGGTAATGACAGAGAAATTGTAAGAGCAAAGTTTAAGAACTATAACTATCTAAGAGATTTCGACGCTCAGTTTGAAAAGAAATAGTACACGTAAATTTGAGATTTTACCTTTAGTGAAGACTCTATGTCACATGCGGTAATAAAACAACGCTAAACAATCTAAAGGCTCTTGTAAAAAGTCTTTCGTCTTTGCAAAAATTAAGCTTTTAATGCGATTTTTGTCACTTTTTTGATTATTGTAGTAAACTACTCACAGTTTTAACTAAGGCTCTGCTGTGTATAGGGCTTAGATAAGTTAATAAGAGAGATAAAAATGGTACAGTGTGTTCATTCTGTAAAAGAATTAAGAGAAATCATCAAACCTTTAAAAGCTCAGGGAAAAACAGTAGGTCTAGTACCTACAATGGGAGCATTACATCAAGGTCATGCCTCTTTAATTTCTACAAGTGCTAAAGAAAATGACATCACTGTAGTTAGTGTCTTTGTAAACCCAACTCAGTTTGGTCCATCTGAGGACTTTGATGCATACCCTAGAACATTAGATAGCGATTTAAAAGTCGTTGAAAACGCAGGAGGTGACATTGTTTTTGCTCCATCTCCTAAAGAAATGTATCCAAGTGAGGATATGACCTGGGTTGAAGTTACAGGCAATATCACCAAGGTTTTATGCGGAAAAACCAGACCAATTCACTTCCGTGGAGTTGCAACAGTCGTATCAAAACTGTTTAACATTGTAGGTCCTACTCGTGCATACTTTGGTCAGAAAGATGCTCAGCAGGTTGAAGTTCTTAAGAGAATGGTAAAAGATCTATTCTTTGATTTAGAGTTAAGAGTAGTTCCAATTAACCGTGAAGATTCTGGTCTGGCAAGAAGTTCAAGAAATACTTACTTAAGCGCACAAGAGAAAGCTGCTGCTGTAGTTTTATCTAAGTCATTAAAAGAAGCATTAAAGTCATTTAAAGATGGCAACAAAGATGTTGACTCTTTAAAGGCATTAGTTACCGATATCATCAAGAAAGAGCCTTTATCTGATATCGAGTACGTTGAGTGCTATGGTCTGCCAGGTCTGTATGAATTAGATAAAGAAGTTAAAGCTCCATCTCTATTAGCTTTAGCCGTAAGATTTGGTAAAACTCGTCTTATCGACAATATTATTCTGGAGTAGTCATGATTTATACCATGATGCACGGCAAAATTCACCGTGCTACAGTAACCGAGGCAAACCTAAACTATGTAGGTTCAATCACCATTGATGAAGATCTACTAGATGCTGCAGGAATTCTGCCTGGCGAAAAAGTTCAGATTGTTAATAACAACAATGGCGCAAGACTTGAGACCTATACCATTCCAGGTAAAAGGGGGTCTGGTGTAATTTGCCTAAACGGTGCTGCTGCCCGTTGTGCTCTAGAGGGCGATATTGTCATCATCATTGCTTACGCTCAGATGGATGAGAAAGAAGCTAAAGCTCTTGAGCCTAAAGTGGTTTTAGTCGACAAGCAAAACCACATTGTAAAAAACTTTGAAGAGAAAGCTGGACATACAGTTTAATGAAGATCTTAAAATTCATCACCGACTACATGGCAGTCGGTGTGCTTTTAGCAGGCATTCTAGGCGTTTTCTATCCTGAAATTCTCACAACATTTAAAGCCATTACTCCATATTTATTAGGTTTCGTGATGTTTGGCATGGGCTTAGGTTTATCCTTCCATGACTTCTTTAATGTTGTAACTAATCCAAAGACTGTAATTTTCGGTATCCTGATGCAGTTTGTAATGATGCCTTTAATTGCAGTTATTCTGACTCAGGCAATTCATATTCAACCTGAATTTGCTGTTGGTATGTTATTAGTAGGTTGCTGTCCTGGCGGTACTGCATCTAACGTCTTAACTTATCTTGCTAAAGGTAATGTTGCTTTATCTGTATCTATTACAATTTGCACTACCCTGCTCTCACCTATTGTTACTCCTGCAATTTTCTATTTAATTGCACATAACAGTATTGAGATTAACTTCTGGGCAATCGTTCTAGATATCTTAAAGATGGTGGTAGCTCCTGTATTTATCGGTGTTCTAATCAACGCTCTGTTAAATACTGTAGCAAAAAAGATCTTTGTATTCATGCCTTTTATTTCATCAGTTACCATCATGGCAATTGTTGCGATTGTCTGTGCACTATCAGCTGAGAAGATTGGCTCATCAAGCATTCTCTTGTTTGTGATTGTTTGCATGCACAATATCTTAGGTATTGTTGTAACTTACATCATTTCAAGACTATGTAAGTTCAACAAGCAGGATAGCCGTACTTTAGCTATTGAGGTAGGTACTCAGAACTCTGGTTTAGGGATCATTCTTTCATTACAGCATCTAACCGCATTTGCTGCTGTCGTAGGCGCTATCTTTAGTGTGGTACAGAACATCATCGGTTCTATCTTTGCAGGCTTGTGCAAGCATGGAAGCACAACAGAAGATGCAGTTCAAATGGAAGTAGCGAAAGATCAAAACTAACAAAACTAGTTTCTGAATCTATGAAAAAGCCTGACACTGTCAGGCTTTTTTGTTGGAATAGTATTGAAGAGAGTTGATTAATTCAAAAAATAACTTTTATAACTACTCAATTGATAAGACCATTTTTACAAATGGAATGGTAAGTTCACGGTTCTGCTCTAATTGAGCTTTTTCTAATCTATCTAAAAGAGCCACCAATGATCTCATGTCATGGTTACAGTGACGAACTAAGAAAGATATAGTCTTATCAGGAAAGTTTAAGCCTCTCTGCTCAGCACGCTTTTTTAGAGCACTGATGCAGTCCTTTTCACTTAGATAATCTAAGCTCAAAGCAATGCCTGATGACATCCTGGTATTGAGATCAACCTTATTGAAAGGGATCTTATCAAATGACTCTGAGCTTGTAACGATCAGTGTTCCCTCTCTTTTATCGTACCAACGATTAAAAAGAGCAAACAAAGCTAACTCAAACTCATCATCACCTGCAATAACATCAACGTTATCTAAGATAGTAAGCTTAGGTAAGTTAATATCTAAGACAAAAGATCCTAAATTTTTGGCAGTATTCATATCCAAAAAGAAACTGTTCTCTTTAATGGAACTGTCTAATTGGTATAAAGCTTCTAAAAGATGTGTTTTGCCTGAGCCATGAGGTCCACATACAAAATAGAACTCATTGTTGAAACTCAGCACCGCTTTTTTCAAAAGCTCGACTGTAACTCCATTTGAGCCTAGCTCAAATGTAGCAAAGTCGTTCTTGTCGTTAATCTTTATAGCTAATGCCTGCTGATAAGGTTCTTTTGCCTTTTCTTCTGTCATCAGTCATCCTTGCAAAAAATGTTTTACCAAGTATTTTTACTGAGTAATGTTAATGCCACCATCTTCTAGAGCATCTGTACCCTCAGAATCATCTGTAAGGTTAATTACAGGAGCTCCATCTTGTGCCGGTTGCTCTATCTTAGTAGTAACTTCAACGGTTCTCTTTACGGTCTTTTTGGTATAAGCCTCTCCACCGTAACCATTCATATTTGAGGTTACCCTGTTGGTAGTAGTTCTTGTAACAGTGCCTACACCGTTACCTGCTGATGCAACTCCAGAACTCTTATTGAACTTGTAAATCCAATCCCCAACTTTTGTAAATTCACCTGCATGAGCTAAAGTTCCATCAAGAATTGATGGAGATGAACCGGTTGGAATTAAGAAAATAACGCCCTGGGAATTGTAGCCTAATACAGAGATATCTGCCTCATAACCGTATGAGATTAAGATCTTATTGATCTTTGGATAATCAGATACGTTATCAACACCTGTGAACATTACTCTTACACCACCTTTTACAGGTCCTAGAACAATGCCACCATCAGGATCTGTAGTTGTCATTGACTCAACTTCATCTGAACTGGTGTTTTGAGCAGTAGCTGTGTCAGAACTGATGTTCTGCATTAAAACCTTTGCTACATCGCGTGACATAGAGGTTGAGGTTTCCTCTAAAGTACCCTGAGTCTGACCGTTACCTAAGCTCTTGCCCTCGTCATCATAGGCATTCCATTTTACAGTGTAGGTATTATCTCCATTGTTCTTTTCAATGGCACCTGCTACAAAGTATTTAGCATCATATCTCTTTGATGCTGTGGCTAAAATCTTATCTGAATGAGATAAGATGGTTTGGGCATTTACTTTTTCGACATCATCTAAGTCCATAACAGGAAACATCAGATTGTAGTTATTCTTATTTGAAGCCTGATTTAGGGCAACGGCAAATTCGTTATCAGAATCACCGTTAATAACGTTGATTCCACTTTCTTCTACATCAGCTAACCAAACTAGAACAGGATCTGACAATCCATTCCATGAGGCAATACCCTTTGAAGATAAAAGATTCTTTAACTTGCCATCATCAAATGAGATTTCAAAATTATCATTATTGATCCTAAGAGAACTTACAGCACTCTTAATCTCATCAAGAGAAATCTTGCTTGTATCATCAATTGCACTAGATGCTGTAGCCTCACGGAATGAATTTAATATTGCCTTATCCATTCCATCTGAAACAGGTTTTTCAAAAACCTGCACAGCCATAGCTTGCGATGTCATCAGCATCGCTACCAATAAAGCCTGTAATTTCATAATTACTCCTACGAATCAACTGGTGCAATTTTAACACACTGAAGACTTGCGATTTTTCATATTTGTGATGAAATTCTCTCATGTTTCTAGTAAAATTGCGCACAGAATTGTTTTTATTGTCTGGAGATCATCATGGCATCAAATTTAACCTATAAAGAAGCTGGCGTTGATATCACCGCTGGTGATGAATTAGTTCAGCGTATTAAGGCTCCTGTAAAGAAAACTACACGTCCTGAAGTTATCGGTGGCCTAGGTGGATTTGGCGCATTAACCAGAATTCCTAAGGGTTACACCAACCCAGTATTAGTTACAGGCACTGATGGTGTTGGCACCAAGTTACGTTTAGCAATCGATCTTCATAAACACTCAACTGTAGGTCAGGACTTAGTTGCAATGAGTGTTAATGATATCGTAGTTCAGGGTGCAGAACCTTTCTTATTCTTAGACTACTACGGCACAGGTAAATTAGACGTTGATACAGCAACAACCGTTGTAACCGGTATCGCTCATGGCTGTGAGTTAGCAGGCTGCGCTCTAGTTGGTGGTGAGACTGCTGAAATGCCTGGTATGTACGAAGTTGGTGATTACGACTTAGCAGGTTTTGCTGTTGGTGTTGTTGATGAGGACAAGATCATCGACGGATCAAAGGTAAAAGTAGGTGATGCTCTAATCGGTATCGCTTCCTCAGGTCCTCACTCAAACGGCTATTCTTTAATTCGTCACATCCTAAAGAAAGTTGGTGCAAAGCCTCTTGAGGATAAGTTATCAGACGGTACTTTATTAGCAGATGCTTTATTGGCTCCAACCCGCATCTACGTAAAGCAGATCTTAAAGTTAATCAAAGAGGTTGACGTTCACGCTCTAGCACACATCACTGGTGGCGGTTTCTGGGAGAACATTCCTCGTGTATTACCAGAAGGCACTTGTGCAGCTTGTGACGGTGATTCATGGACTCGTCCTGAAGTATTCAAGTACTTACAGAAGAACGGTAACGTTGATGCATATGAAATGTTCCGTACCTTCAACTGCGGTGTTGGTATGATTGCAGTTGTATCAAAGGAAGAAGCTTCAAAAGCTGTTGATGTATTAAATGCAACCGGCGAAAAGGCTTGGGTTCTAGGTGAGATTGCTCCTGTTGGCGCAGATGGCAAACAGGTAACCATCAAAAACTACGAGAACTTCTAATCAAATCATGATTTCATCAAAAACCTCCCTTTTGGGAGGTTTTTTCGTCTTTATTGCATCATTTTCTGTTTATTTTTAGTGCATCTTAAAAATAAGATTTTTTGTAAACTACTTGCATAAAGCAGAATCAGCCTATTAAAGCCTTTTTTCTTTTTCCTTCAAAATTAACTTTATTTAAGGCTTAAATTACTGGTTGTCATTCCCCCTAAAAATCACTAAACTGCACCAGTTTTTTTATTTAACAAGCTACTAATAACAGCTGTATGAGAGGTGTATCTTGTGAACGCATACAATATTGACTGGTGGGGAAATGGTTATTTTTCAGTAAATGAAAAAGGGCATGTAACAGTAAATCCTACAAAATCAGAACAGACTTCAGTAAATCAGGTAATCGATCTTTCAGAGCTTGTAAATGAAAGATTAGAAAAAGGTCAAAAACTTCCCGCGCTGTTCTGTTTCCCGCAAATTCTGCAAAGCAGACTTCATGATATTAACAAAGCCTTTAAAGATGCTCGTCAAGAGTATGGTTACTCTAAAGACTACTTCTTAGTCTACCCTGTTAAAGTAAACCAGCACAAACGTGTCTTAGATGCTCTAACGAACACTAGTGAACCTATCGGTTTAGAAGCAGGCTCTAAAGCTGAACTTATGGCTGTGTTGGCACATGCAGGCAGAACTAGATCAATTATCGTATGTAATGGCTATAAAGATAGAGAATACATAAGACTGGCCTTAGATGGTCTTAAGATGGGGCATACTGTCTTTTTGGTCATCGAAAAGATGTCTGAATTAAAGATAGTGCTTGAGGAATCACAAAGATTAAATGTCACTCCAAAGCTAGGTGTCAGAGCTCGTCTTGCCTCACAAGGCTCAGGTAAATGGCAATCATCCGGAGGTGAACGCTCTAAATTTGGTCTTGATGCAAGTCAGGTTTTAACTTTAGTCGAGACATTAAAGGCTGACAATAAACTACACTGGTTAGAGCTCTTACACTTTCATTTAGGTTCTCAGATGTCTAACATCAGGGATATCACCAAAGGTGTAAAAGAGAGTGCTAAGTTCTACACCGAGCTTTCAAAGTTAGGCGTTAATATCAAATACTTTGATGTAGGTGGTGGATTAGGAGTTGATTATGAAGGCACCAGATCACAGTCAGACTGCTCTGTGGATTACTCTTTAAAGGAATATGCTAACAACATCATCTGGACTATTGGTGATGAATGCAGAGCCAACGGACTTGAAGAACCTACTATCATTACCGAGTCAGGCAGAGCTTTAACTGTTTATCATGCAGTTTTAATTACAAATGCTATTGGTATTGAAAGAAATGAGTTTAATCAGCCTTCCCTACCTGATGAAGGCTCTTGCGATGCCTTATTTAGACTCTTTGAAACCTGGGATGAAATTGAGAAGGATCAAAACAGCAGATCCTTGCGTGAATGGTTACATGACAGTCAGTATGACTTGCAGGAAGTCCATGAAGGATATGCTGCAGGCTGTGTATCATTAACTCAAAGAGCTAAAGCTGAGCAGATCTATTTATGTATCTGCAATAAAATCCAGTCTCTGCTTGATCCAGCTAATAAGTCTCATCGCGCCATTATCGATGAGTTGCAAGAACGCATGGCCGACAAGATTTATTTAAATTTCTCATTGTTCCAGTCCTTACCTGATGCTTGGGGCATTAACCAGATCTTTCCTGTAATGCCGATTGAAAATCTTGATAAACCTCTTACAAGAAGAGCTGTAATTCTTGATATTACCTGCGATTCTGATGGCGCGATAAAGCAATATCTTGATGATGACGACATTACTAGTACAATGCCTTTCCCTGAATACGAACCACATAAACCACCTTTAATCGGTGTCTTTATGGTAGGTGCCTATCAGGAGATCTTAGGTAATATGCACAATTTATTTGGTAATACCGAAGCTTTAGACGTAACCATTGATAATGAAGGAAAAGTTACAGTTGCGCTCTCAGATGAAGGTAGCACTGTTGATGATATGTTACGATATGTTTTACTTGATCCTTCTAAACTGTTACATGAATTTTCAGCAGAAGTAATCTCAAATCACAATAATCTTGATGAAAAGACTCAACGCGCTTTTATAGAAGAGTTTAAAGCTGGCCTTTATGGCTACACCTATCTGGAGGAAGAATAATGGAAACCCTATATCATGCCCATGACATCTCACTTACCTCTAATGCCTTTGGATTTTTGAGATTTCCTTTAAACTTCGAACCTCACAACTCTGAAGCCGATGTCATCATCACTGGAGTGCCTTTTGATATGGCAACTTCTGGCAGATCAGGCACACGCTTTGGTCCTAATGCAATTCGCCAAATTTCAACTCAATTAGCTTGGGAAGATAAACGCTATCCTTGGACTTTTGCACTAAATGACAAACTTAAAGTTGCTGACTGTGGCGATCTTGTATATTCATTTGGTGATAATCAGGATATGTGCACAAAGCTATCAGCACATGCTGATGCTCTCATCAAAAAAGGTAAAAAACTACTTACTCTAGGTGGAGATCATTTCATCACACTGCCACTTTTACGCGCTCATGCTAATAATTATGGAAAGCTCTCTCTAATCCACTTTGATGCTCATTCCGATACTTATTCAAATGGCTCTGCCTTTGACCATGGCACTATGTTCTATCATGCTCCAAATGAAGGTTTAATCGATCCTTCAAAGTCAGTACAGATTGGTATTCGCACAGAATATAGCGAAGATGATGGCTTTTTAGTGTTAGATGCTGCAAAAGCTAACGACATGAGTGTTGATGAGATTGTTGCTGCGATTAAGGCAAGAATAGGTTCCAATAAATGTTATTTAACATTTGATATTGATTGTCTTGACCCTGCCTATGCTCCAGGCACAGGAACACCTGTAATTGGAGGCATGTCTTCTGATAAGATCTTAAAGATTTTAAGAGGAATTAAAGATCTTGAGATCGTAGGTTATGATCTTGTAGAAGTGTCTCCTGCCTATGATCATAGTGAGATCACAGCATTAGCTGCTGCTACCTTAGCGCTTGAAATGCTGTATATGGAAGCTTCAAAACGTTAGTTTAAAATATCTGGCGCAATTGCAAAATTTTTCTGGCAATTGCGCTTATTAATTACGTTTTTTATATTAAAGAGCTACTTTCCTATTAGTAGGTATCATCTTCCTCTTCAAAATCCTGTCCACCTTTATTCTTACGGTAGCTCAAAGGGGTCTGACCGAACTTTAACTTAAAGAGCTTAAAGAAATAGCCAATGTTATCAAAGCCATGATCTAAAGCTATATCAGTAATTGATTTAGAGGTTAAAACAATCTCCTGACTTGCTCTGCGCAACCTTAAATCATTGATAAAATCAACGAAGCTCATACCTGTACTCTTTTTGAAGTATCTGCAAAAATACTGTCTTGAAACCTTTAAGTAATTAGCTGCATCATTCATGGTGATCTTTTCTGCATAGTGCTCATTGATAAAGGTTAAAAGATCTTTAATCTTTTGCTGTTTATGCTCAAATTCATCATTCTTAGATAATGATTCAGATAAAAAGATACCATTCTCATACATGATAGCTAAGAGTTCTATCAAATGAGCCTTGATACGCAGTCTAATTGCACCGCTAGTCTTATTAGCATTTTCAATGATAAAAGCTAATAACTTATCAGCTCTTTCAAAGCACTCCATGTCTTTTGTAATCAAAGGAGGCATCTGCTTGCCACCTTCGGTTAAAAACTTATAGAGCTGACCTTGAACTTCATCGAAATAGCTAAATTCAATCATGGAAAGATTAAATACCACTGACGACTGATTGGCACCTCTTTTAATCATTAAGTTATGAAGTACATTGCCAGGACAGATAGCAATACAAGGACCTTTGATCTTGTATTCTTTCATAGCATAGTTATAGACAAAATCGCCACTTTCAAAACGGTTAATCTCAACCTCAGGATGCCAATGCATACCGATGTTAATATTAAACCGCTTACCTCTACAGATATATCCTGCCAAAGGATATACGTTCGAGCCATGACGAATCGTTTCTTTGAGTTCTTTTCTCAAGCCTGCCATAACCAATACCTTATGGAAGAAATAAACACCAACAGCAGTCTTATCTGCTTAAATTATCTATTTGCCAATAGAAATACTGCGCTCTCACCCTTTGCCAAAGTGATCTCATTACCATTTTGAGATACCACACCTTTATGAGTTTCTAGCAAAAGAGAGCAAGTCTGTACTGATAAATCAAAAGCATCAGCACACTTTAAACCTTTGTCTGAAAGATTAGTCATTACAAAGATCGACCTATCTTCAGTTGCAATCTTATAGATAGCAGTCAAATCAGAAGATAGTAGTCCTATAAATTCACCTTCTGTAAAGATCTTCTGGTAGTTCTTGTCTCTTCTTATAGCAATTAACTTTTTGTAATAGCTATAAGTTGAGTTCTCATCATGAATTTGAGCTTCAACGTTTAATTCATCTTTATATGAATAGGTCTTAAGCCAAGGTTTTACAGTAGAGAATCCTGCATATTCACTGTTATCCCATGGCATTGGACAACGGGCATTGTCTCTTGTTTCATGGCTGCATAAAGCTAAAGCTCTGTCTTTTTCAAGACCATCTTTAATGCAGATCCTGTACATATCGTGAGTTGCCAGATCATCAATTTCATCAATAGAATTAAAAGTAGGATTTTTAAGACCTAACTCCTGTCCTTGATAAATAAAAGGAATACCACGAAGCATCATTAGGAAAGTACCAAAAGCCTTTGCTCCATGTTCGTTTTCCCACTCCTTGGGAATGTAGTAGCTAATACCACGAGGCTCGTCATGATTTTCCATTACTGGAGCTAAAAATCCTACATTATTAGCAGCAGCCTGAGACTTGAAAGTTGCATCTCTGAACATAGTGAAGTTTACAGGACGTCTTTGATAAACCTTTACGCTCTTTTCTACTAACTCACGAGGTTTGAAATCAAAGATGGTACCAAAACAGCCTTTATCACCGATAAAATTTGGGTATAAAGCTGTATCCACACCAAAAGCTTCGCCTACTGAGAACTTGTCATGCAGAGCTACAGTCTTTTCATTCATCTCATTTAAGAAATGACCAATCTTGCCTGAGAGTTTATGTGACATGGTGGCGCTTGATGCCATACCATCATCAGAATCAGCAGGAAGTCCTGGGAATGACAAATCCTTTTCAATATTCATAATTGCATCAACTCTAAAGCCATCAATACCACGCTCAAACCAGCGGTTCATCATGGCATAGATTTCTTCACGTACTTTAGGGTTGTACCAATTTAAATCAGGCTGCTCTTTTGCAAAGTAATGAAGATAATAGGTGTTATCCTCATTAGGAACTTTCTCCCATACAGAACCTCCAAAGTAAGAACGAAGATTGTCAGGAGGTGTACCGTCTGCTTTGCCCTGTCTAAAATAGAAATAATCTCTATATGGTGAATTTTTATCAGCTATAGCTTTTTTAAACCAGACATGTTCTGATGAGCAGTGGTTTACCACAAGATCCATAATAATAGAAATTCCAAGCTCTTTAGCTTTCTTTACTAATTCATCAAAATCAGCATCAGTACCGAATACAGGATCAATGTGTTCGTAGTCAGCGATGTCATAGCCCTGATCTACTAGTGGTGAGACATACATAGGAGAAATCCATACAATCTCAACACCTAAATCGTGTAAATAAGGCAGTTTTGAAATGATACCTTGAATATCACCAATACCGTCGCCGTTACTATCTTTAAATGATTTTGGATAAATCTGGTAGGCAATTTTTCCATGCCACCATTTCTTTTGAATTGAAGTTTTTTGCATTTTATTCACCCATTCATTTCCCCAAATGACTTTTCAATTATATGAATTAAACGCTAATTAAAATTTATCAAAATTAACCAATTTTTGCACAATATTAAACCAATACAAATAAATTATTGCATTTATTGTTAATTTTATAACACAAAAGTATGTAGTCATTGCCATATATCATGTTTTACATTGAGAGAATTTTTAAAATATTAATGAATATTATTAAGTTCAATATTTCTACAATGTGAAACTTCATAAAGAGATTCAAATATTTAAAGAAAGCTTATTCTTTACATACAATAAAGATAATTCTGTGTAATAATGGCTATCTTAAGCGACTTTTAGTATGAAATTTGTAGTAAATTTTGGTATGCTTAGCTTTCAAAAAAAATCGTGATATTGTTCATGTTTATGCTAGAATCACTAGCTTTCAAAATTAAGTCTCTGCTCTTTATTTCATAGAGAATTTTTCTAAATTTATTTTTAGTGCAGGAATGCAAAATGATGCTATTTTGCCCGATTTCAAACAGCAATAAAGAAAATTTAAAAGACTCCTTTAATATCATCTTCACAGGCATGATCTTCATGCTGGCAATTTTGACATTAGCACGTGTCATTATGCTATTTCAGTTTGCTCTAAGCCCTTTTTCTGAGATTTCTTTTAAAGAGCAATTAGGCTTTTTTATTCTTTCTTTAAGATTTGACTTAAAGATCATCACTATTGCTTATTCTCTACCTTTATTACTCTCAATTTGCTTATTTTCCTTTAATTTTTTCAAAAAAATTAAAAAATTCTTACAAATTTACAGTCATTTTGTAATTTTTGTTATCTTTGTCTTTGCTGTAATTAACTATTTCTACTTTAAGACTTATGAAAAGTGCATTGATACCTTTATCTTTGCTATTTCAAAAGAAGATCCTCTAGCGGTTTTAAAAACAGTCATCAGTGACTATCCTGTATTTACAGGTTTAATTGGGATCATCATTGCTTGCGTAGTTTACAAGCTGTTACATAAAAAACTTTTAAACTTTTTAGCTAAGTTTAATTTAGTACCATCGTCTAAACTTTCCTTATCTGTTTTCTTTTTAGTTTTAGTCTTAGCATTTTCTGGATTCATTCGAGGTTCTTTTGGAACCTTCCCTTTAAGGCAGTTAAATGCTCAGATTTGCGATAAGCCTGCGGTTAACAACAATATTCCAAATGGAATCATCGCCTTTTACTGGGCTTATAAATGGAATCAGATCTCAGCTAAATTACCTACAGTAACTGCTGATGACATTGCCTCAACCTACAATAAATTAGGCTTTAAGGTAGATAAGTCTGATCTTAATGATCTTTTCAGACCACTTAAAAAGACCACTCGAAAAAATGAGTTTTTAGAAGAGCACAAACCTGATATTGTCTTGAATGTCATGGAGAGTATGAGTACTCATATCTTAAGTTTTGATAATAAAGATACACGTGATCTTTTAGGAGCTCTTCGTAAGAATATTAAAGAAGATATGTTCTTTACAAACTTCGTCTCAGAGGGTGATGGTACTTCAGACAGTTTAACCAGACTTTTTGTAGCAGTACCAGACTTAAATCTGTCTACCTCAGCTTACTCAGGAAAGAGCTATATCTGTAACATCGTAGAGCTGTTTAAAAAGGCTGGATATGAGACCATCTTTGTCACCGCTTCAACTTCATCATGGAGAAATTATGACAATTTCTTAAGAGAGTTAGGTTTTGACAGAGTAATTGAAAGAAGCAATGTTCTAAAAGATTTCCCAAATGCAACAGCAAGTGCTTGGGGTATTGATGATGAATACCTTTTTAAAGAGACCTATAAAGTCTTAAAAGAGAAGCATGATAAACCTCGTTTTATCATGACTCTATCTATTACCAATCATCCTCCTTACAGATTACCTAAGGATGTTGAGATCCAAAAGATTAAATTAGATGAAAAGACTTTAGGCAGATTTCCATATGACAATACAGAGACTATCTTTGCAACATTCCGCTATGCAAATGATGAGTTAGGTAAATTCATCAATGCTGTAAAGGAGGATGTGAGCTTAAAAGATAATATCTTTATTGCAGCTACTGGCGATCACAATATGAGAGGTATTGGCTATTCTGACTACCCAGAGGAGTTAGTCTTTGGCCATGAGGTACCTTTCTATTTATATATGCCAGAAAAATATATAAGAAACACCGCTGTAAGATATGATCCTAAGCGCTTGGGTTCTCATAAGGACATCATCACAACTCTAGTTTCTCATGCAGTATCCGATTACACTTTCTATTCTTTTGGGTGTGACATGCTGTCAAATGACAAGTGTAACTTCCCTTATGCATACAATCAGTCTGTTTCTGTAGGCTATGGTAAAGATTATGCTTGTGAACTGCAAACTGATAACTACGGCGTATCTTATAAGATAACTGACCGAAAGCAACTTTTAGTTTCACCAAAAGCTGATGATGCTAACTGCACTAAGGAAGCTGCCTTTAAGAAACTTGAAGCACAGCTTTACTATTTTCAAGCAATGATGCCTGTAAAGCTTGAGAAAACAAAATAAGATAAAGTACCTGCTATAGGTAACTTAATAAGATATGCTTGAATAAAGCCTGACATAAGTCAGGCTTTATTGTAAATAATTGATGAAAAATGCTTTTGAGAAACTAGAACTTTGGAACTATTTTAAAAGCTCTTCAATACCTCTAATCATGATGTGGATAATCATGGTATGAACTTCCTGAATTCTGTCAGCATAACCAACATGAGGTACGATAATCGGTAAATCACAAAGATCTTTTAACTTACCCCCATCCTTACCTAAAAGAACAATACTTGCAAGCCCTTTCTTTTTACATACTTTGCAAGCTTCAATGATGTTCTTTGAATTACCTGAGGTAGAAATACCTAAGAAAACATCGCCTTTAAAGCCCATGCCTTCTAAGAAGCGTGAAAAGACATAATCAAAGCCATAGTCATTACCCACGCAGGTTAAATGACTAGGATCAGCAATGGCAATAGCAGGATATGAAGGACGGTTGTCACGGTAACGACCGGTTAATTCCTCAGCAAAATGCATAGCATCACACATACTGCCACCGTTGCCAGCTGACATGATCTTGCCTCCATTTTTAATTGAATCAGCCATGATTGAGATAGCCTTTTCAATTACCTCTTTAGTATCCTTTTGTTCAATAAAATCACTTAAGACCTTCAAAGACTGATTTAAATCGTCTAGGACATTAAAAGATAACTTAGTCATAATCTTTCTCCTCTACCTCTTTCTATTACCTACTTCTTTTTGACTCTTCCCATTACACGATCTTCCCACTCCATGTAGGCTTCATGATCTTTTTGCATATATTCTTTTAATAAAGCTTGTTGTTCAGGATTTAAAAGCTTTTGGATCATCTCTTCTTTTTGAGCTTTTAATCTAGCTTTATAATCTGATTTTTTCTCTTCTTCACCCTTTTCTAGGAATACCATATCATAGTCAGATGACCAGTTAGAACCTGCCATCTTAGGTTTACCCTCCTCGCATTTTAAAGGGCGCCCCTGAGATAGAGAAATCATTTTATCAATATGAACTGCAAGTCTGTCTGCTTCTACCCGCATTAAAGGCAGTTTAGCACCTTCAGGTCTCTTCCATTTGGCACTACCGTGAGCACTTACCTCAGAGAACTCAAGATCACGTTGACCACCAGTCATAGCCAAATAAACTTCAGCTAAGATCTGAGCATCTAATAGCGCACCATGGACAGTACGGGCAGACTTGTCTACATCATAAAGGTTACATAAGTTATCAAGATTAACCTGATGTCCTGGGCACAGTTGCATAGCTAAAGACACAGTATCGACAACAGTTGCCATATCTGTAGTAGTTTCACTAAGTCCTAGCAACTGCCATTCTTTATCCATAAAGCCTACGTCGAACTTTGCGTTATGGATTAAAAGCTCAGAGCCTCTAATAAAATCAATTAACTGATTGGCAACCTCTGCAAATTTTGGTTTATCTGCTAAGAATTCATTAGAAATACCGTGTACCTGAAAAGCCTCTTCATCTACTGGTCTTTCAGGATTAACATATAACTGCAGTGTTCTTCCAGTTAACTTTCTATCGATAATTTCAACACAACCTACTTCGATAATTCTGTGCTCACCAGGAGTACCATCATCTGATTTACCTGTGGTTTCTGTATCTAAAGCTACTTGTCTTTTCAAGTTAAATTCTCCTTAACATAGGTGTAATTTTAGCTTAAATTAGCTTAAGTTGCGACATTACAAATCTTATAGAAGCTAAGTCTTTGCTAAGTTTTTAAGTGTACTGTTTTGAATAACTGTGTAACAGAATCATTAAAAACTCTCACTTTAGATCTCATTAAGAGAGATCTTAATGAGTGTGTTTTTGAAGCTTAAACATGCAGTCTTAAAAAAAGTGAATTTTTAACTTTATGTATTAACTAAAGATTAATTCTGCGTTAAGTAAGATTAAGTAGAATTAATTGGATTAATAGCAAATTTCACTTTTTACCTATTAATTATTAGATTAATTAGTATTTGTAAAAGGCTGTTTTTGCAATTTTCTTATTGATTTATAAGACAAATTATTTTGCTAAAATATCTGTTATAATGTTAGTAGTGTTTCTTTACACTGCTATTATGTTTTTTAAGGAAGGTTAGCTTCTTCCATCGAAATTTTTAATGACTATGAAAGAAGTTCTAATCTATACCGATGGTTCCTGTTTAGGTAATCCCGGACCTGGTGGTTATGGAGTTATCTTAAGCTATAAGGGACATATAAGAGAACTTGCCCAAGGTTTCATCCGTACGACTAACAATCGTATGGAACTCATGGCAGTAATTGTAGGGCTTTCATCTCTTAAAGAGCCATGTAATGTCACTATTACTACTGACAGTCAGTATGTAAAAAATGGCATGACTTCATGGCTTGAAGGTTGGAAACGCCGTAACTGGGTTTCTAGCACAAAGGCGCCTGTGAAAAACAAGGATCTCTGGCAAAGACTCGATAAAGAATGTTCCAGACATAAAATCACTTTTAAATGGGTGAAAGGACATGCAGGACATGCTGAAAACGAGCGTTGCGATGAACTTGCAAAAACGGCCGCTTTAGGAGATAACAAAATCCTCGATGAAGGTTTTTGCTCCTAATTATCGTAAGTAACAATATGGATGAAAATGGCTTTAGCCTCAGTAGTCAAGAAGTTAGGTAGGATGATTAGAAAAACTTTATATCTTTGCGTTGGTGTAGTTGCAGCTGCACTAATGTCAATCAATGCGTGCTCATCGAATGTTCAGGCTAATACTAACGAATCTGAATTAGAGCGTATCGCTCACGAAAGAGAGCTTGAGGCTGAAAGAGAGCAGAAATCTGTTTGGGAAACAGATTTAGCTGATGAGTCTAGATTTACTTTAAATCTAAAACTTAATAATCAAGAAAAAGCTTTAGCACGCAAATTTGCACGCACTATTACACATAATCTTCAAAGAAATGATGTATATGTGCATTATCTTTTAACTAAATTCAAAGAACATGATGTTCCACTAGAGTTAGCTGCAATTCCTTTATTAGAGAGTGGCTTGAATGCAAAGGTACATCATGGTGGCGCACATGGTGCTTGGCAGTATGTTCGTTCTACAGGTAAATCATTAGGATTACACAAAACACAAAACTACGACGGTATTTATGATTTCTTTGCCTCAACTGAGGCTGGCATCAAGTATCTGCAAAGATTGTATCGTGATTTAGGCGACTGGGAATTAGTAGCTGTAGCTTACAATCAGGGTGAGTATGGCGTAAAGAAGGCTTTACAGAGAGCTGCAAAAGCTGGTGTAAAAAATCCTAACGCAGAGAACATCCGTCTGTCTCGTTCAACTAAAGCATACTTAATGAGATTTAAAGCTTATTCAGATGTTTTAAAGAACCCTGAACTCTATGGTGTAAGATTACCTAAGATTAAGAACCGTCCTGCTTTTAGAAGAGTAGATATTGCTGGTAGATTAAACAGCTTAAATGAGGCAGCAAGGCTGTCTGGCGCTAGAATTGAAGTGATTAGAAAACTAAATTCTGGTTACACAGGTGATAAGATTGACTCTCACCATGGCTTGTACATGCCTGTTGAGCATGCTGAAGTCTTAGAAAAAGCAATATCAGATAAGGATTCTGTAGCATCGAATACTCAAGTTACAGATTCACCTTTAGTTGTGATCAAGTAGTAAGTCTTAATCTTACAATAGCTATACAATATCTTTGTATTATCTAACATAATACACCTCCTATGGACTGCAGAGCCTTGCTCTGCAACTCCAAAAATCAGCACTAATTAATTCTTTTTAGTACCAATCTTTGATTTAAGAAAGGCCGTTTTCTTTTAGAAGCTGTAAAAACTCTTCTTCGTAGATCACTCGTACATTAAGCTCTGTAGCTTTAGTAAGCTTAGAACCAGGATCACTACCACAGACTACAGCAAAGGTCTTTTTAGAAACAGATCCTGAAACTTTTGCACCTAATGATAAAAGCTTAGCTTTAGCCTCATTTCTGTCCATAGAATCTAAAGTACCGGTGATCACAAAGGTCTTTCCTAAGAAAGGCTGATTGTCTACATTTAGCTCACTTTGTTGAGGGAGTGCAGTTAACTCAATGCTGGCTGAGAATAAGAAGCCATCATCTCTTTTAACTAATCTATCAATAATCTCAAGATTATGCTTTTCAGCAAAGAAATCAGCAATATGACGAGCCACCACAGGACCTACATCAGGCAGATTTAATAGTTTTGAATAGGAGGCTTTTATTAAATCGTCGATAGTCTTAAAGTTAGAAGCTAGAGTTCTTGCTGTTGAGGAGCCAACCTCACGGATACCCAGAGCATAGATAAAACGATTTAATGGGGTTACACGTGATTTATCAATAGCAGTTATCAGCTTTTTAGCTACCACGTGACCTAAAAATCTTACCTTTCTGTCCTCTGAACCATTATCAAGAATAGTAGTAGCTAAATCATTCTCGGATAAAGTATAAAGATCAGCAACTGAGGAGATCTTTTTAGTAGCAACCAACTGCTCGATGATTCTGTCACCAAAGCCTTCAATATCCATCGCATCACGAGAGACAAAATGGATGATTGACTGACGCAATTGAGCAGAGCATACAAGTCCACCAGTGCAACGGGCAACCGCTTCACCTTCTACTTTCTCAATTAAGCTTCCGCACTCAGGGCAGTATTTAGGAAAAACAATATCTTTCTCAGTGCCATCACGCTTTTCTTTGACGACCCCTGATACTTGAGGGATCACATCACCAGCTCGACGAACAATCACCATATCGCCAATTTTTAAGCCTAAGCGCTCAATTTCATCAGCATTGTGTAAGGTTGCACTAGATACAGTAGCTCCGCCTACATAAACAGGATTTAATTTAGCAACAGGAGTAATCGCTCCAGTTCTTCCTACCTGAAACTCTACATCTAAAAGTTTAGTCATCATCTCTTCAGGTGGGAATTTATAGGCTATAGCCCAACGGGGATTTTTGGCTGTAAAGCCCATCTCTTCTTGGGTATCTAAAGAATTTATCTTTAAAACAACACCATCAATGTCGTAGTTTAGTGTTTCACGCCTTGAAAGGATATCATCATAAAAAGTCTTTAAGCCATTAAGACCTTTTACACATTTGATATTAGAATTTACAGGGAAACCAAATTCTTTTAAAGCTAAAAGACGATGGTACTGATCACGAGGTAAATCATAACCTTCACATTCACCTACATAGTAGGCAAAGAAAGCTAAAGGACGTTTAGCAGTAACTTTTGGATCTAACTGTCTTAGAGAGCCTGCTGCTGCATTTCTAGGATTGGCAAAGACTTTACCTCCAGTTGCTCTAGCTCTTTCATTCCACTGATTAAAGCCTGAGCGGGTCATAATCACCTCGCCTCTTACATCAATGTAATCAGGAACCTTATCTCCTGTTAGCTTTAAAGGAATTGCTTTAATGGTCATGACATTGGAGGTGACATTCTCTCCTATCTTGCCATCACCACGGGTTGCAGCTTGAACTAACTTACCTTTTTTATAAATTAAAGATACAGCAAGACCATCTAATTTAGGCTCAGCACAATACTCAACGACACTCTGACCTGAGGATGAACTCATTCTTGCATCAAAATCTATAAGTTCAGCATTATTAAAGATATCTCCCATAGACATCAATGGGACACGGTGAGTTACCTGCTCAAACTCTGATAAGGTAGCACCACCTACTCTTTTTGTAGGTGAATCATCAGCTATGATATTAGGATTACTTTGCTCTATTAACTCTAATTGACGGTAGAGCCTGTCATATTCAGCATCAGGAACTACAGGATTGTCATCAACATAGTAAGCTTTAGAATAAGAATTTAGAGTATCTACAAGTTTACGGTATTCCTTTTCTAGTTCATCAGGATTTAAAGCCTCTACATTTTTAGAAGTAACAGCTGTACCAGTCATGACGATTACTCCTCAGCATCAGATTTGTCATATTTCTTTAAGAGAAGTTCAGTCTGTTCTAAAGACTCATCGGTCATTTCTTTGTTATTGTTGTCTTTAATGACACCACCTAAATGCTCTACTAGGCACTTTGCTGCAATATGCATTGCTCTATAGTATAAGAATGCTTTACCTTTTGGAGGTAACTGCATATATAAAGCTAAAGATGTGGTTGAAAAGGATTCCATATTATCAGGGAATGCATATGGAGCTTCTAGTGAGCAGAGTCTGAACACAATTCTGTCTTTTAATTGTGGATTCTCATATACACAGTAAATGTCTTTTTCGCCTTTTAAAATACCATAGTTATTAAACAGCTCTTCAAGATCAAGTCCTCTGTAAGGACGACCTTCTGATGCAAAAAGATTTAACTCATAGGTATTTTCAGGAGTTCTAGGATCTTTTTCCTGCAGAGAAAAATCAGTAGACAAAGAGACTACAGGTTCAACTTTATTATTGCTATTCTGACTTGAGTAATTCTCATGCTTTACATTTAAAACATTAAAATCATTTTCAGAACCAATCTCTTTTGGCTTAACAATACGAACTTTGCCTACAGCATTTGATAGAGCAATTTCCTGATCCTCTTTTGAACCTTTAACTAATTTACGGTTAATGCTTCTGCCAGAAAACCATAAACCATGAACAACAAAGGCTAAAATGGCAATGGCACCAACAATTAAAATTAAAGAACTTGAATCGTTAAGTGACATTTTTTGCTCCTGTTAACTTATCTTACTTTTAACTTCAAAGAAGGTTGGATTTAGTCTTCACAAAATCATCTTATTTTAAACTAAATGTATTATTTTTTCTTTGTTTTATCGCACGATTAAGTCTTTTATAAGAGCTAAATTTTGTAAGGAGCAAAGTAAACTCAAAATGAAACTTTTAACATGTGCCCAAAAGGGCTTTTAGAACTATTTGTGCAAATTGTGCATTTTTGCAATGAACTCTAAGCAAAGCGCTCAGTCAAAATGGTATCATTGCCAAAAGAGCATAGGATTATAGTTATGAACGAGAATCTAAAGACTAACTTAAGACCACCTCACGAGATCACCATTTCTGAGGCGATTACATATATTTTTACTGGTTTAAAACTAGCTTTGAGTAAAGAATGCAGACTGTATATCATCATTCCTTTAATTGTGAATGTTCTTTTTATGTCTACCTGCTCATACCTCTTGTTTACAAACATCAAAGCTTTAATTTTTTCATTATTTGAAGGTCTGCCTGAGTTTTTATCTTTTGTAGCCTATGTGCTTTCCTATTTATTAGGAATTATGATCATCTTTGTCTGCGGTTACTTTTTCTCAACTGTAGCTACGATTATTGCATCACCTTTCTATGGGCTATTAGCTGACAAAGTAGAAGCCTTAATTAACGGCACTCATGGTGATGACATGGGAGTTGTTGATCTTTTAAAAGATATCCCTAGAATTCTTGCCAGAGAATTTAAAAAGCAGTTGTTCTTTTTACCTTTAGCTCTTATTTGTCTTGTGATCTCTATTATTCCTGTAATCAATGTGATCTCACCTATTGCATGGTTCTTGCTGACAGCCTGGATGGGTGCATTGCAGTACACTGACTATGCTTATGATAACCATAAGATCTCTTTTACATTGATGATGAATGATTTAAAGAAACATACTATTTCCACATTTACTATAGGCGCTACCGTAGCTTTCTTATTAGGTATTCCTGTATTAAATATTCTGATACCTCCTGCTGCCGTATGTGCAGGAACTAAGTATTATGTAGAGATGCAAAAAGTTAATTCTTTGAAATAGCAAGAAATTATAGTAATAAAATCATAGTTATGAACTAGCCAAATTTAATAGTTTACAAGGTTTCTTATAAACTAGTTTTTATAAAATTTATAATTTTTAGAAACTAGGACCAAAACATCCTAGTTATAAACTAGAGATTCATAACTGTTAGAAACTAGTTTTTTCGCAATAAAAGCAAGAGGTTTTTATGTATACACTCTCAGGCGTTTCTGTAGGAGCTGGTATTGCAGTAGCACCCGCTTTAGTCATAGCAAGGCAGAAATCTGAATACAGTAAAGAAGAACTCTTTACTTTTGATAGCGAAAGCGAAATTGAAAGATATATTAAAAAATCCAGCCAATTTGCCCAAAAATTACGTCAAATTGTAAATCCAGCCAAAGATACAGTACGTGATCTTTTAGGTGCAGCTGCAGGCTTTATTACCTCTGATGACAACAAAAGAGAGGTTATAGATCTTATAAATCAAGGCTGTTCCTCCTGTATGGCGGCAAGAACCGTACTTTTAGGCAATCTTGATGCGTTTTATAAGCATAATAATGATTTAAAGGCTGATAAAGAAGAGTTAACCTCACTTATGAATGAGTTCATTCATACTCTTGAGCATGCTCATGGAGATGAAATTGAACTGCCTACACTTACTAAAGACGTGATCCTAATAACTACTAATATCTCACCTGCGCAATTATTATCTCTTAATACTAAGTGCATCAAGGGCGTGATCTTAGAAGGAGGTCATGACTCAGGACATTTAGGTGTAGTGTTGCGAGAGTTATCAATTCCAGCTGTGTTTGGTGTTTTTGATGCAACCACTATAAAAAACGGAACTACAGTACTAGTTGATGGTAATTCATCGGTTGTGATTGTAGAGCCATCAGATGACATCAAAGAGAGCTTGCTTACAATGCAAGATCTCTATCAGGATCAGATAAATGATGAGTCTTTATTAAATCTAACCATTGCCTGTGCAGTAGGCGCTATTAGCAAAGGTAGTAATGAACAGATTAAAAACCATGGATTAGGCCTGTTAAGATCTGAATTCTTGTTTTTATCTTCAAGTTATGAACCATCTGAAGATGAAATGACAGATTGTTTTTATAAGATCATCTCTCCTATTAAAAAGGGTGCTCCAATTACAGCAAGAACCTTTGACTTTGCTGATGATAAGAAACCTTTATTTAATATTAGATTAGATGATTCAGGACCATTAAAGGGATATGGTGCTTATGTAGGTACTAACCTTTTGAAAAAGGAAATTAGAGCTCTTTTAAGAGCATCAAAAGGAAGAACCATTACCATTGTGTTCCCTTTGGTAACCAAGATCTCAGAAAAAGACTACCTTTTAAAATTAGCAAATGACAGTTTAAACGAGCTTGATAGTGAAAAGATTGCTCATGGCAATATGGAGATTAGTTTTATGATTGAGACTCCAGCTGCCGTACTTTTAGCTCCCGCTATCGCTAAAGAAGGATCCATGATGATCATAGGTACCAGCTCATTAGCTGAGTATGCATCAGCTCCATGTCCTCCAGATAAAACCTTTACACCTGTTTTAGCCAAAATGATTGTAATGGCAGCTAAAGCTGCCTTTGAATCAGGTGCTACCTTAGGTGTGGCTGGACGCTTTGCCTCACGTCCTGAGCTTATTCCTTTCTTTTACAGAATGGGTGTGACATATCTTGTGACAGGTGCTTATAACATTGACAGGATCAAAGCTGTAGTTGAAAGATTAAATCTAGAAGAAGACATTCAACCTGCTTTTGATAAAGATCTGTATAATAAAATAATGACTACTTATTCTGGTTCAGAGCTTACTGACATTATTAACTCTCTGTAAAGATTGACTCATAGAAGACAAGTTAATTAAATAGAAGGCTCTTACAGCTATCAAGGAATAAAAATGGGACTTTTTTCTTTTTTTCAAAAAAAGCAAACTTTAAGTCAGGATGTTAAAGGTGAAGCTAATTTAGAGCTATATACTCCAATCAGCGGTAATCTAATTTCATTAGAAGAAGTACCTGATTTAGTGATTTCAGAAAGACTGATTGGCGATGGTGTTGCCGTGGTACCAAACAAAGGCGCTGATACTATCGTTTCTCCTTGCTCAGGCACTATCTCAAGACTTATTGCTTCAAATAATGCTTTTGCTGTAAGAACAGAACTGGGAGTTGAGGTTTATGTAACCTTTGGTATTGGCACAAGTAGCTTTACAGGTGCAGGTATGACTGCAATAGCCAAGTTAGGACAACAAGTATCTACAGGTGATCCTGTTTTAAAATTTGACATCGACAAGGTCTCAAAAGATCTAGAATCTACAGTGACCTCTTTAATTGTTGTTAGAAGCTCAGCTTCCATTGCTAAAGTAATCAGCAGTTCTGGTACAGCTGAGGCAGGAAAAGATCCTTGCTCATGGGTAATTCTGCAAGATGAGCAATAAAACTAGTAGTTTCTTAGTTTTGCCTCATATCACCTAAGGATAAAAAGCGGATAGGCTTTAAGTCAAATCACCTACCTATAAATTAAAAGAGGAGAGTCTCTGCTCTCCTCCTCATACTAAAATCAATAACAGACTAATTTACGATGTCATCTGGACTGTTATGACCTGAATACTGAGCTTTAACCTCAGCTTCGATCTTAGATGCATTCTCTGCATCCTTAGCCTTCATAGCATTGTAATCATAGCTGTATGAAGTAGTTTTCTTCTCAGTATCGGTAGTGTTCTCTGACTTCTTGCTATCAGTTGTCTTATCTGAAGCTGTAGTCTTATCAGAAGACGAGCCGTCAGTAGTTGATGCTGTTTTTGTTGAATCATCAGACTTTACTGTTGATTTATCATCTGCAGTCTTAGTGGTACTGTCAGTAGCATCAGTCTTTTTGCCGTACTTTTGAGCAACTTCTTTTTCGATAGCAGCTATATTCTCAAGATTCTTTTTCTTGATAGACTGATAATCATAAGTGTAGCCACTTGAGCTTGATGAGTCTTTCTTTGCAGCAGCACTTACTTCAGTCTGATTGTATTTCTTTAAAGCTGCCAATGACTCTTTGCTGATTTCAACAGTATCAGACGATTCATTAGCAATCTTCATCTTCTCTTCAAAAGCTGCTTTATAACGGCTCTTGGTTGCAAATGAAGATGCTTTCTGAGCTAATGAATTTACACTGTTATTAGCATCATTTTTTAGCTTATCACTATATGTAGATTCACTGCCAGAATAACTTGCAATAGCATTTTTAATGCTTGTCAGTGCACTTGAATCTATAGCCATAATTCTCTCCTTGGCAAAATTAGTTTTAATACTTTTCTGCCTTTCGATCTATTATCGGCCAATCAAGTTAAAAACTTTAATAAAAAAATTAATTTTTTTCACAAAAAAAGCATTTAAGCCTCTTTTGAGTCATATACGCTTATGTATCTTGCCCATTACTTCACAATAATCAATTAAATTCTTACTGTCATTTAGAATCTTTACACTTTGACGTAATTTTTCAGAATCAAGCTTAGTGTAATTTACTTTGGTCTGACTTTTAACAAGTTCGGCTGGACTTGCATCTAAAGAGTAAAGATCCATAAGAACCTCACATGTATAGTTATATATACACTTGTCGGTCATATTAATTTTGTCTTTAGGCAAAAATAAAGGCCCTACCCCAATTAGGGTAAGACCTCTTATCTTATAAAACTGGCTTTAAGCTAAATTATAAGTTTGCAACGATATCTTCAACAGTCTTCTTAGCATCACCGAAGCACATTGAGGTGTTGTCCTTGAAGAACAGTGGGTTCTGAACACCAGCATAGCCAGGATTCATAGAACGCTTGAATACAACTACGTTACGAGCCTTCCAAACCTCAAGCACTGGCATACCAGCGATTGGGCTTGATGGATCTTCAGCTGCAGCTGGGTTAACAGTATCGTTAGCACCGATAACTAATACGGTATCTGTATTTTCGAAATCGTCATTGATTTCGTCCATTTCAAATACGATATCATATGGAACCTTTGCCTCAGCTAACAGAACGTTCATATGTCCTGGTAGACGACCTGCTACAGGGTGAATAGCGAAGCGAACTTCGACACCGCGAGCCTTTAACTTTTCAGTTAAAGCTGCAACAGCGTTCTGAGCCTGAGCTACAGCCATACCATAGCCTGGGGTAATGATAACTGAGCTTGAGTTCTTTAATAAGTCAGCAACTTCATTTGCCTTTAACTCATGATACTCGCCCATTTCCTCATCTTTCTTTGCAGCAGCTGGAGCATTACCAAAGCCACCTGCAATAACTGAGATGAATGAACGGTTCATTGCCTTACACATAATGTAAGACAGAATAGCACCTGAAGAACCTACTAAAGCACCGGTTACGATTAAAAGGTCGTTGTTTAACATGAAGCCTGATGCTGCAGCAGCCCAACCTGAGTATGAGTTCAGCATTGAGATAACCACAGGCATATCAGCGCCACCGATAGCAGCAACCAAGTGAACACCAAATAGTAAAGCAATAACTGTCATTACTAATAATGGGAATGCTGGAGCCTCATTAGCTGCTAAGAACCAAATCAATAACAGGAATGAAACAACTAAAGCACCTAAGTTTAGAGCATTACCAAATGGTAAGGTTAGAGGAGCTGACTTAAAGATACGTAACTTATAAGTACCGTTTAACTTACCGTAAGCTACGATAGAACCTGTAAAGGTTACAGCACCAATAAAGATACCCAAGAAGATTTCAACTAACTCAGTATTTAACTCAGCAACTGGAGTTGCTAAGAATACAGCAGGATCTTCTTGCATGTGTATGTAGCTGTTAAAGCCTACTAATACAGCTGCTAAACCTACAAAGCTGTGTAAGCAAGCAATAAGCTCTGGCATCTGAGTCATCTGAACTTTACGTGCAACGTAAATACCGACAACAGCACCACCGATCATGGCAACAACAATCACGAAGATACATACTGATGGATTATCGAAAATGTTGCCAACGCGAACGAAGGTTGCTAATAAGGCAATGGCCATACCAACCATACCAGATAGACAGCCCATTTTTGCAGTTTCCTGCTTTGATAGACCTGCTAACGCCATAATAAATAATAGCGCTGCAAGAATGTAGGCCATATGAGTTAAACCCAACATATTAAATTATCTCCTTACCTACTATTGCTGTTTTCTGAACATAGCTAGCATACGGCGTGTTACAGCGAAACCACCAAAGATATTGATAGATACTAGTAAAACACCAATAAATGCAAGAATGCCGATAATAATTGAATCGCCGATCTGCACCATTGCACCTACAACCACGATACCTGAAATAGCATTAGTTACAGACATCAATGGAGTGTGCAGTGAGTGTGAAACGTTCCATACAACGTAGTAACCTACAACGCAAGCTAATACGAATACGGTGAAGTGTGGTAAGAACTTCTCTGGAGCGTAGCCACCGATTAACATGAATGCAACTACGATTGCAGCTAGAGCTACAATCTTTAAAGCTGGGCTTGCTTTCTTAGGCTCTTGCTTTGCAGGAGCTGCAACATCTGCCTTAGCCTTAGGAGCTGCTGATACGCTGATCTTTGGAGGTGGGAAGGTAACTTCACCATCTTTAGTAACAGTCATGTTACGTAGAACAACGTCATCGAAGTTTACATCGATTAAGCCATCTTTGTTCTTGCATAAAAGCTTCATCAGATTTACTAAGTTTGTTGAGTAAAGCTGTGAAGACTGAGCAGGCAGACGAGCTGCAAGATCGGTGTAACCGATCATCTTAACGCCATTGTCTGTAGTAATAACCTTACCTGCAACTGTACCATCGCAGTTACCACCTGTTGCAGCAGCTAAGTCAACAATTACAGAACCAGGCTTCATTGAAGCTACCATTTCTTTAGTAATCAGACGTGGAGCTTTCTTGCCTGGAATTGCAGCGGTGGTAATGATGATATCTACATCTTTACACTGCTTTGCAAATAAATCCATTTCAGCTTTGATGAACTCATCTGACATTACCTTAGCGTAACCGTCTGATGAACCGCCATCTTCAGTCTTGAAATCAAGCTTTAAGAATTCGCCACCCATTGATCTAATCTGATCTGCTACCTCAAGACGAGTATCAAATGCTCGAACAATAGCTCCTAATGAGTGAGCTGTACCGATGGCAGCTAGACCTGCAACACCAGCACCGATAACCATTACTTTTGCAGGAGGAACTTTACCTGCAGCGGTTACCTGACCTGTAAAGAATCTGCCAAAAGCATGAGCAGCTTCAATAACAGCACGATAACCTGAAATATTTGCAGTTGATGATAAAGCATCTAAAGACTGAGCACGTGAAATACGTGGCACCATGTCCATTGCCATTACAGTTACCTTCTTGGCATCGAGCTTATCAACTAAATCTTTGTTCTGAGCAGGACGGATAAAACTTACAAGAGTTTGGCCTTCATGCATCAGTTCAATTTCAGCATCGGTTGGAGCATTTAACTTAAAGATAATGTCGGCTGCCCAAACATCTTTCTCTTTACCAATCTTTGCACCAGCTTTCTCATATGCAGAGTCGTCAAAACTTGCAAGAGCACCAGCATTGCTTTGAACAGCTACTTCAAAGCCTAATTTTAAAAGCTTACCTACGGTGTCTGGAGTTGCAGCAACTCTAGTCTCACCTTGCAAGCTCTCTTTAGGAATACCTATAAGCATCGCATTTCCCTGTTTGAAAATAGTCACTTTCGCGACTTAATTAGTATAAGTTAATCAAGACTTTCGTCTCAGTTACTCTAGTATTATAGGTGTTTAATGTTTTTTTCTATATGTTAAAGTCCAAAAATGAGCCTTTAAGATGAATTTTGTGGATAATAAAATTGTTATTTATTGAAATATAAGGATTTATTTTTATTTGATGTTTTTCTGAATATTTTGTCAATCGCTTAGATTTAGTGCAATAAAATGTTTGTAACCGTTTAAATTTTCTGAAAAAAGTTAATTTTTTGAAAAATTAAGCCATATTTAAACTGATGTAGATTTCAAAAATTGAGGTGAGTTTTTTGAAAGCCATAACGATTTTCTAAGACTGTTAAAAATTTAAAAGATAAGATCTTAGAATAGCTTCTCCTAGATCTGAAATAACTTTCAAAAAGAATGAACTAAAATTGACAGAAAAGACAAATTAGTGGTTAATCAACTGATACCTTTTCTAAAGCGACAATCTCACAGACTGGAGTATCACTCTTATCTCTGCTCTTAGAGTTATTTTCTAAAACTAGAGCTACTGGGACTACAGTCTTATCTGTAAGACGTCTTGCGTACTTGTTCTTTATGATTTGTGCTTTGGCATCATTTAGTTTTGTGTCAATGTCTTTACTGTTATCTGTTACCTTTAATTCAAAGACATACAGATACTTACCAGCTTCAGCTGTAATATCTGCTCTGCCACAAGCGCCCATTACCTCTGTTGAGGCTGATACATTAAAGGTTAGCATGGCTAGCTTTAGTACATCTCTAAAACATGCTTCATTAAACTTCTTTACGGTTTCATAGGAGAACTCATTGATAAGGGTATTGAAGAGCTCTTTTATCTTATCTAAGTTTCCTGATGCTAAAACTTCTTTGAAAGGTTCAATGAATCTTAACTTAGAGTCTTGGGACTTTGTAAGTTGATTTAATACAAGGTTTGAATAAGCTTTCTTTACCTCAAGATTTGGAATTCCAACCTTAAAATATCCATCTTCAGCTGTCTTAATACAGAAATAACCTGCCTGATACAAGATAGCAAATAAATTAATATTAGCTATGTTTTCTATGCTTGGATATAAAGAATCAGTATCTTTATTGACTGTTGAGTCAATACTCAGCAGAGATTGCAATTCATTTGAATTGTATTTTTTTAATCCTTGTTTTAGATAATTAACTAAGAATGTTGGTGTTGCTCCACCTGATGCTACCCAATATGGAATAAATTCTCTAACAGGAGCATCAAAGAAGTTTACTATCGACCAAGGATTGTAAACATGATTTAGAGCTTCTTCATCAAAGCTATAGCCGTCATAGTTTCTTTTTAACTCTGATACAACTACATCATGCGTATATCGTTCTGTATGGTATTTCTTGTTTAAAACATCGACGGCATTATTAATATACTCACTAAAGTATTTTTCTAACTCTTCACTGGTGTAGCCTAATAATGCACCGTATCTGAGATCTAAAGTTAAATCTTTTAAATTATTAAATGCTGAGAATATTGAGGTATGAGAGTAGTAAGTTACACCTGTGATAAAGATGAAACGGAATCTACCTTGATACTCTTTTACTTTTGAGTAAAAATTATGAAGGATATCTCTCCTTGCAATGAACTCTTTTTCATTATTTAAAACAGCAGATAATGGTGTATCGTATTCATCAACAAGTAAAACAATCTCTTCTCCTGAGTGATTATTCTTAAAAGCATTATCCACAAGCAGTCCGGGTGCCTTAAGTGACAAATTACTATCATTGACACTAAAGCCTAATTCTATGAACTTTTGTTTTAAATCCTCATAAAAATAATCGCAAAAATTTATCTCAGATAAAAAGTTATAGGATGAGAAATCTAAATGTAGGACTTTGTAAGTCTTATCATTCCATAAAGGTTCAATCTCTAAACCTTTAAACTTCTCAATACCATGAGCAAAGAGTTCATGAAGTGTATTGATAAGAGTTGACTTACCAAAGCGTCTAGGGCGAGAAATGAAATAAGGACCTTTTTCATCTTTTGCAATTTGGCAAATTAAAGCTGTCTTATCAACATATATTCTATTATTGTCGATAAGATCTCTAAAATCACATGAATTTGGCAGTAACTTTGTAAATTTCATGTCATCGTCCTAAAAAGATTATTCTAGGCTTTAGTATAGCATCTTAATCATATTCAATTACCTACAATGTTAACAATAAGATTGTGTGTTCATAATAGATGAGATCCATTAATTAAATCGGCTGTATCTAAAATCGTACACACATTTCATTCTTAAAATTAAGTATTCAAAGTTTCTTTCAACAGATCATCACAAAAATATTTAAATTCTTCAAACAGTCATCAAATTATGGAACGATGATTTTCTATTCTGTAGTCATTCAAAAGAACAGATACATTTTTTTAGTACGACATTACGGACAAAAGCTATACGTCATTAAAGATGACAATTTGAAAAATACTGATGTAAGAGCTTTTATGTAAAAGAGAGGATGTCTATGGAATACTATATTAAGCAAGCAATCCTAAATATCGATTCAGATAAACCTTTAAAAGTTAGAAGTGCATTTTTAATCAAAGCTTTTTTAGACAACATATCAACTTGTAATGACTATAGAGTTGGCTCTGCAGACATCAAAGGATTTTTAGATGTCTTAGGTTGGATATATTCAGACAAGCATTATTGCTCTAAATTCACACAAAACTATCTTACAACCATGTTAGAGAAGTCAAATTTCTCTCAAGGACAAATAAAACTCATCAAAAAGTACGTAACTGCAGCTAAAAAAGACATGTTTTCTGCAAACGAGTTTGAAGATCTGCTAGATAATGACGATCTTGGACCTGAAAATGATGACGCTACCTTTAGTAGCAGACGTCGTGGCTATCAATGCAAGTTAAGATATGAGCTTATGTTCAACCTGTTTAAAACAGAAGCTGATAATTATGTAAAAAACTATAAGATATCAAAGACCGATAGAGATTACCAAAAGAAAATAGCCAAGCTTGAAAGCATGTTTTCTTTAAACGAGATTGAAACTAAAATTCTTGAGCTCATATATCTTATCGACAGTTACAGCTGTTGCAAACTGCTGTTTGATGAACAATTAGATTTAAACAAAGATTCTGAAATTTTAGCTACAATCTACGAAACTTCAATTTCCAATATCAAAGAGAGCTTAGATAAACTTGAGAACTATGGTCTGGTATGCTCTTGCAGAGCATACCATTTAAGTTCTTTTGCAAATAAAATCTTAAGCTCTGACAGTCAAAACGTAATCGATGAAGCTTTCAAGTTCAATGGTTCTGAAACAGAGCTCAAAGCAGATGAAATTGAAAAAGATAAAAACAAGCTCACTCTTTTAAGAAAGCTACTAGTTTCTAAAGAGATCTGCCCTGTTAATATCCTTTTATACGGTGATCCTGGAACTGGTAAATCAAGTATCGTAGGAGCTTTAGCAAAAGAACTAAAACTCGACGTATACAGTGTAAACAGTGATGTTGATGATAACGAACAAGACAGACGTTCTAAGCTTTTAGCCTGCCAAAAGATCACTGAAAATAAAGATAACTGCCTGATTGTCATTGATGAAGCTGAACGTCTTTTAAATACAAGCTATGAGATTAGAAATAGCAAGGATAAGGCGTGGCTTAATGCTTTTTTAGAGCAGAAACAGTCATCTCCAAAAATTTGGATCACCAATGATGTAAGTGAAATTGACAGTGCCGTAAAGCGTAGATTCAATTTGAGCATCAAATTCTCAATTAAGGAAGTTCAAAAGAGGATCTGTATTTGGAAGAGCATTGCTAAAAAATACCCTAAGGCAAAGCTAACCTCTAGAGTCATTTCTGATTTTAATAAAAAGTATGTAACTTCACCTGCTGTGATAGAGCAATCACTAAAGGCAGCTTGTGCCTTATTTGAAAGTCCAAAAGAAATCAAAAACATGCTTGAATGTCAGTTACAGGCCAATATTACCTTGAACAATCAGAATAAAGGTTGCGGATTTTTATTTGGTCCCCTATCTGGAGGAGAAGATGCTGACAATAATAAAGACATAAAGAAAAAGACTGACATAAAGAGATTTTCAGAGTTCAACAAAGAAGCTGTGTGCTTTAAACAAGATATTGATGTTTTCTTGAATGGCTGTAAGAAACTTTCCTCTATTATCAAAAAAGGAAAGTCTAAAAAAGGCATGGGTACTATGCTCTTTTATGGTCCTGCAGGCACTGGTAAAACTGAACTTTCAAGATTCATTGGACATGAAGTTAACATGAGAGTTAAGGTCGTAAGAGCAAGTGATATTCTTGATATGTACGTAGGTCAATCTGAAAAGAATATTGCTGAGCTCTTTTACGAACTTGATATCAAAAATGAAATCTTGGTAATTGATGAGATTGATGGACTTATTTTTGACAGAAGCAATGCCAAAGCTCAATGGCAAATAAGTCAGGTAAATGAGTTTTTGACTCATTTAGAAGAGTGTAAAGGCTTTGTGATCTGCACTACTAACTACATCGACAAATTAGATAGAGCAGTCCTAAGACGCTTTTCAACTAAGATTGAATTTACCTACGCTAATGAGAAGCAAAAGCTTGCTTTATTTGAAACTGAGCTTTTACCTTTAGCTCATGATAAATTCACTGATGAGGACAAGCTTCGTCTGTCAAAGATTAAGTACCTAACTCCAGGCGACTTTCATGTGATAAAGGCAATGCATACAGGCATTTTTGCAAATGAAGACTCACTTTGTAATTCAGTATTTTTGTCTGAATTAGAAAATGAAGCCAAACTTAAGAACATTGAAGATCATCAAGGTAAAAAGATAGGCTTTTTAGGATAGTGTTTTTGAAAATTCAGTACGGTAGGGACATTAAGTTTTAATGTTCCCTCTGTACTGAAGATAAACCGCGCCACTAGACCGAGGATGGCGCTAAAGTAGACCTAGGTTAGGTGCACTGACATTCTGATAACAATAAGCATCAAAATCGCTTTTCCCTTAGGTGCAGCTAAACTGCAGACACCATACTGAATTTATGACGGTGTCTTGTGTAACTTCACCTTTTGTTTTAACCTCTTAGCTAATTTAACCTACGCCATTGCTTAAGATTTTGCGTAAACCTTTTGCATAGTCTCAATCTCTTTTGCTATCTCTTCTTTTAATGAGGCAGGCTCTAGTAAAACTGCATTCTTACCAAAGCCTAAGACAAAAGAAATTACTTCATATTTATTACCAGAGGTAAACTCAAGTAATAAAGAACCATCATCATTTAAGGTAATCTTTTGATCATCGCTCCACTTTCTGTCATAAACATAAGTAGCAACTTTCTTTTTAAAGAGGATCTTTACCTTTACAGGAACTGATTTTATAAAACCAAAAGTTTCATTACTAAATTCAATCTCTGGTAACTTTTCTGAACTTCTATTACTTAGAATCTCTACCTTTTGCATTCTATGTACTAAAAAGAACATAGGATTGTCGATAGTTTTCTCTACTTTACCAATGCTAGTTACACACCAAGCGCCAATGTAGAGAGTTTCTCTGTATGCAATCAGTTTCATTGGAGCTATGGTATATTTTTTAAGCTCTCCATTGACCGTTTGCTGATACAGAATTTCACAGCATTTTCTTGAAGCGATGCTTTTTTCAAGATCATTCAATTCAATGTCGCAGACATCATAATTGATCTTACCTTTGGTAAAGCTATAGCCATAGTGAACATCGTTAAAGAAAGGAAGCTCTTCAGAAGGGAGGTTTGCCTGAGCTTGCAGAGCTGAAGCTTCAATTTGATCTCGTGTTTTGTAAGAAAGTAAATGCCACATCAGATCACTGCATAAGATCATCTTGCGCAAACCATCAGGATTGATACTTACGTGCATATCTTTAGATGTAGATGGCTTTTTTAGGCTGTAGAAGTTCTCTTTGCCTTTCTTTTTGACAACGATGCTTCCATAGTAGCTCTTCTCTAACTTATCAACTAAGCGTCCAATAGTCTGTTTAGAGCACATAAGCTTGTCTTTAAGCTCAGTTAAAGAGTATTCTTTTCCTGTAAACAGTAACAAAGAGTAAAGCTTTAAAAGTTTCTCATCAGGTCTTGCGTCTTGATCTAACTTAGCAGGCATTTTGTCTCCTTACAAAGAGATTTTCTCAAGGTGAGCTTTGATGTCGGATAGATGCATGGTATAAGCATCCTCGCCCTTTTCAGCACCAATTGGATTATAGTATTCCTTGCGCAATCCAACTTCTACAAAGCCATACTTTTTGTATAAATTTTGAGCCACGATATTACTTACTCTTACTTCCAAAAAGCATTCTAGATCTTCAATTTCCAGAGCTTTTTCTAAGGTTCTATGTAAGAGTAGAGCGCCTAACTTTTTACCCTGATAATCAGGATCAACACCTATTGTTAAGAGATCGGTAGAAAACTTTGTGTTATAGATAACTGAAAAGCCTATGAGCTTTTCTACATCAAACAGGCCTAAGATGATGTAACTGTCATCAAAACACTCAATTAAAGACTGAGCATTCCAAGCGTGTTTTTGAGTTCTAAGCTCAATCTGTTCTAATTGAGGTACTAAAGACAGATCATCTCGTGTAAGGACTCTAACCGAATATCTTTGAGGCAAGGTCATTTGAGTCTATCTCCAAATTCTATGAGCAATTCATTCCATATCGCTCTTTTACCAGCTTGCAATACATAGACAGTACCCTGACGCACAAGATCTGTTTTATCTAATAACAGAATGTCACTTGGGAGATAGTTTACTGAATCGTCATATGGCTTGATATCTAGACCTTTACTCTTTAGAAAATCTACTAAGCTCTGTAAGAATGGTACATCTGAGTTTAGATTGATGAATAGATCAGCTCTCTTTGATCTTAACTTATAAGGCAAAGTCTTCCAACGAGGGAATGATTCTTTTACATTCTCAAGAACACTCTTGTCAACAACTCTGCCGTCAACTACTGGAGAAGTGTCATTTGCTGATGGAGCTGCAGTTACAGTTGATGCTTCTTGAGAAGGTAATGGTGTTGATGTAGCTGGTGTTGATGTAGCTGGTGTTGGTGTAGCTGGTGCTGATGTTGCAGTTTGAGCTGTAGCTGTTGAAGTTGGAGATAAGCTTGCTACTTCTTGTGAAGCATTAGCACTACTATCAGTAATATGAGCAACAGTTTCTGTAACTGGAGCTACAGGTGATACAGCATTATTATCAGCACCAACATTTATGGATACGGGAGCACCTACTTTAGCAATGGAAGGTTCATTATTATGAGTTAAAGAGTTATCACCTGAGCTTGTTGCAACTTGATTTAAGGGAACATCAACAGAATTGACTACAGTCTTAGTTAATTGAGAATTAGGAACACTCTCTACAGGATTGTTATTAACTGAGTCAATATTCTCCTGAGGAGCAAAAGGCAATTTAACGCCTTTACGTAGTGTCCAAGTTACCTGATTAGGATTAAAGATCATAATGAAATTCCAATATGGCAAAGGAGCATCAATTACAGATGCTGGCTCATTGGTATTTTACTGATAAACGTGTGCTAAATGAACAACAACTAGTTACGAAATTTGAAGGAAAACAAGATAACTCTTCTCTTAACTAGCAATGGCATGATTCTTTTGAATGAGTTATCTTGCTAAATATTACTTTATATTAAAAGAATAACTAACTGCAAAACTAAGGGACGATTGTGGATGAGGTACCATCTGAATTATAAATTGAGTTTCCTACAATATTAGATGAAGTTCCGTCTGAATTATAAATTGTGTTTCCTACAATATTAGATGAAGTTCCGTCTGAATTATAAATTGAGTTTCCTACAATATTGGATGAGGTTCCGTCTGAATTATAAATTGTGTTTCCTACAATATTAGATGAGGTTCCGTCTGAATTATAAATTGTGTTTCCTACAATATTGGATGAGGTTCCGTCTGAATTATAAATTACAGTCGCATTTGCTACTGAGAATAAAAAACCAGAAAGAAACATACCTAACATAATTTTAATCATTGTTATAAACTCCTATAAAAGCTCAAAAACAACAAAAACAGTATAGATCTTTTCTTGCCAGGTAATAACGGATATATGTATAAATGACGTGATTTAATCAGTTCAATTTCTTGCAATAGTTGAAGTTCATCCTTTATAAATCAGCGATAAGGAATTTAAATATTACGGTGTTATAAAGTTAATTTTGCAATATCAAATTAGCTTATTGGCTATAATTAACGAATACACCTACTAAACATACTAACAAGAACAATATGACACAAATAAGGATGATCTTATCTTCTTTTTTTGATCTTTCTGCTTCTTTTTGCTCAGCTTCTTTTTGCTCAGCTTCTTTTTGCTCAGCTTCTTTTTTTCTCTGCTCAGCTTCATTTTTTGCTATGGCTTTAGGATGTTTGTAGCATCCAGCTGTAAGTTTGCTTCGCTCACTGTCTGAAAATTCGTTAACTAACCTTTGCTGTAATTCCAATAAGTTGGAAATGATAGTTTCTTCAGAAATTTCTCTATCAAATTCTACATTGTTATAGAAAAACTTTAGCCAATTCTCAGAATATGGGGCAGAAAAGATATCCGAATCTCTATACTTTGCTTTGGCCTGCTGTATCCAATCGCCAAAGGATGGATAGTTTACCTTTACTAACAAATCCACTGCTTCAGAGCCATATACCACAACATCATCTTTTGAAGCTGACTCTTCAAAAACACTGTATACAGTAAAGTACAGTCCCCAGAATAAAATTGATTTGAAAGCATCCATATCAGATGATACTTTGAGTTTACCCATCAGCTCCTTAACAGAGTCTTCATCTAAATTCTTAGTAAAAAAAGATTCTACAAGTGATTTAGTCTGTATAAAACTATCATCGTTCTCCAACTTTTTTAGGGACTTGATAGTACTCATGACGGTATCAAAATCTCTTTTAGTACCTAGTTTTAGTGGTTCAGCACTGTTAGGAATGTAATCTAGGTTCTCTTTTTCTTCATGATCTATGGGCGAAGCTGAATTCAAAGAACTTGAGTTAATGATCTCTTGAAAATCAGACGCTGCCTTTTGGCTGATAGCTTTTGCAACACCATCCATAATGGCATCGTTTAACTTCACCTTATTCTTAATATTCAAGTAACTATCTAAAAGACTCATTTCATACCTGCTTATACTCAATCCTTTATTTACTTTTGCTTTTCTGTTTGAGTTTAAAAAAACAAAAGACTGTTTTGTTGACCTTTACTTTTTCTGTTGTTCTACATTTTTAGAGCTCTTAGATGACTGCTTTTGTCGTTTCTTAGCTGTTTTGTTTGACTTTGTTGCAGTCGTAGAAGCTTGCTTTGTTTCTACTTTTGGCTTTGCAAAATCTGGTAGTTCTTTTCCTAACCAACCATAGACTTTTGTAGTTGCAAAAACAGCAGCGCTGTTTGCATAACTTTTACCTTCATCGATTACATAGTTACAGCTTGCTATGACTTTGCCCTCACCTTTTGGTAAGAAGTCATATTTAGTAAGAAAACCGTATAAACTACCTAGAACAGTTACGAAGAAAACAATAAGTGTAAAAAAGCCTAATGGAGTTTGTTCATCAACCTTTGAATTCTTTCGATACAGTTTAGAAATAAAGCGCCTTCTTATCCAGGTAACAATGCCACTTGTTACCTTAATGCACAAGCCTACTAAAAATATGCCAATTATGCACCACATGATAGTTTCAAAAGGCACTAAGAATGGATGATCTGCAAAAGAGCGTTCCCATTTATCCTCAAAATACACAGCACTGTAAATTGAAACTAAAATTGTGGCTACATACCAAATTAGTCTTGTCTGCTTAGGTCCTAAATTTTTGGCAATGTATCTTAGGTAATTCTCATAATCACATAGGCGCTCATATGAGATAAATCCGCCAAAACAACCATATTCTAACTTTTTGCGATACTCGCTACCTGAAAGTTCAGCTGTAGCACTCTGATCTGCTACAGAATCCATAACCTGTTTTAAAGCTTTGTTTTTTGAATACTGCTTGAACTTTCTTTTAACAGTCTTGTATGAGAGTTCTCCCTTTTGTTTGAAGACCTCAATATCCTTAATATCTTTTGCTAAAAGATCATCGACAATAGCAGGTCTTAAGATAGGTACGGTAGGATTACCTAAACCTACCATTGTGTATGTTTTACCGCTTACAGAAATGTCTTCAATGATGCCGGTGCCTGTGTTTTTATAGACAATATAAGGATTACCATCAGATAAAGGAGAATCTCCTGATAAGTCATTTTTAACGACACTTTCTAAAGAGAACTCGAGAGTGAAATAAATTAAACATTACAATAAATTTATCATCATTTAATCACTCGTTAACAAGATAAACTTTTCCGTGAGCTCGTGTTATAGCTACGTATAATTTATTTCTTGTTATCGGAGATAGTTCGTTTAACCTTCCAACGGCATATTTAGTTGCTGTATTTTTATTAAGCAACACGCACACATCTTTGTAATGGTCTTCTCCTTTAGTTTCTCCCCAGTTTTTATGTCCAATACCATAAATTTGAGCTTTTTGGTAATGTAACTTAACAATATTCGGATCGGATAGTATTCTTTCTTTTTGAAAATCGTCTGAAATAAAAACTACATCACTATCACCTTCTAGATCTTTGTTTGAATGTATTTCTATTCCTAAATTATTTGTAATAAATTGACAAACAGAAGGGCTACAACGCCAACTTTTAACTAATGTACTATTATCAGAAATGAAATTATGATTTATAAAGCGTTTTTCATAATCTCTAAAACTTTTAAATAAATTTGTATTTGTTCTACCGTCTCGGCTTGTATCATAAGTGTGTTGAAAAAAATCACCAACAAAAAGCATATTTATATTAGTTGACATAAGTTGTTCAAGAAAATTAAAATCTCGTCCTGAAATATCCTGAATTTCGTCAACAATAAACTCATCAAAGTATTTTTCTAGGCGTAACTTAAGTTCATTCATTGCACCTTGTTTTTCAATCAACAACGATAATCTGTTACTGTAAACATAACGAGACTTTGTAATGTAATATTTTATATTGTCTTGACTAAGACTGTTACTAGAATTATTTTCGAAGCATATTCCTTTTAATTTTAATTTATCGGAAAAAAACGGCTTATAACAGAAGTGATATAAAAAAGAAAAATATTTCATTACACAAATATTTTCAGGCCACATGCCGTTAAATTTATCGCAAATTTTCTTACATAGATTGTCATAATTTCCGACTGTGTACGTAACTATGAGTGTTTTTTTAGTTTTCGTAAGAGAATTGACAATGTAGGTAGTTTTACCAGCCCCTGCAACAGAAAAAATTACTCTCTTATCCATTCAAGCCCTCTAAAAATGTAGTCTGGTACTTTAATATTTGCGTTTGATGACAACAGCTTATAAGCAACTTCAGTCTTGTTGTTTAACATATACTCTATAGCTTGGTTGCCAAACAAATTATCACATAATTGTTTATTATCCTCGTAGAGAACAATCTCAAAAGTTCTCTTATCATTATTATTCTCATAAAAAATCTGTATATTATTTTCATTTTTATAGTCTTTATATTTGTCAATACAGTGTTTTTGAAAATCATTGTCATTATCTGTAAACACTGCCACCTTGCTACCTGTCAGCTTGGCAACTTCTAAAAAACGTTTAAAACTCAAACCTCTAATATCAATAATATGAATATCATCTTTTTCAAGAGATTGTCCAAAGGAACTAAAATAAAATTTTTCCATTAACATATATTCAGAAGGTCCCTCAACTAAAACAACCTTTTTAGCAAGGGCAAACTCTATGATGTTGGCAGGAGGAGCCTTCATAAAGTACTTTGCTGTTTCCATATCAAGGTTGTTAAGAGTAACAGGAGACTGTAATCCTTTATTACGCATTATTAATAGGTTTTGTAACTCCAGCCTTGTACTAATTAAACTATTATGAGTTGTAATAAAAAGTTGCCCATTTTGAGACAAAGCTAATAGCTGGATCAGTTTTCGAAGGTTAACAGGGCTGAGATGATTTTCAGGCTCCTCGACAAGAATGACGTCGGCATTTTCTTTTGAACGTGCTAGTGCAAAATCTGTTTTTATAAAAATTTGTTCTCCAGTTCCTTTGCGGTCAATTTCAATATCATCTTTATATATCATAAGGTCCGATTCAAAAATAGATGAAGAGCCTTTTCTTAATCCAAAGGAATAGTGATTTTCTCCAGGTATTCTTTTATTAAGATCTGAGAGACAACTAGCTTGGAAAGCGTCTCTTATCTGACGATATTTGCTTTTATGACTTGTGCGTTCTCTTATATTATTTTCTGTATATTGTATATACATTCTACGAACAAAATCTGACGTAGCGTACATCGTATTCATAACAGAACTATCTATTAAGGTAGCTCGAATTTTCTTTTTTAGACCAGTATACCCCTCATCTGCAAATGTAGAGAATCGAATAGAGTAATAATCGTAAGGAAAGTACCCTGGGTCTTCAGATAATACAGAAGAAATCTCATTTATATAATCTTGGTTTGGTTCACATACCAATCGAATACCATTGCAACAGACAGAATCAGAGTTATTTTTTCCATTCAAAGTAAAATCATGTTTTTCATCAGAAAGAAATAACTCAACTTTTAGAGAAGGAAGATTTTCAAAACATTTTTTTCCTTTTTCAAAGCTTTTTACAGCATCTATATTAATTAAGCGATCTAAACCTATGGATTCGACACGATGAACATTTCCATTTGCAACAAGATCTATAGCTTCTAAAATACTACTTTTACCAACCTCGTTATCACCTACAAGAATATTAACTCGATCATTCGGAAATACAGTATAGTCAATGAATCGCTTAAAATTAATAAGCCTTATCTTTACAATCTTGAAAGACATCTTTTTTTCCTCTTTTTATCCAATTATCCATACATGATCTGTTTCAAATGCAACCTTTTGAATAATGGTATCTTCATTGTAAGCTTTTATAAATAGTACAACTCTAGCAGTTTGTCTTTACAGGCAAGTTTAATGGACTTGCTCCGGTTATTCATGATTTCTCGCTTAAAATTGCAATAATGATCGCTGATTATAATGAACAGATATGGATAATTAATTCAAGAACTTTTGTCACAATAACCACAAGTCTTATTCTGAAGAGCCAATTCAAATGAAATATAAAGTACTAACACCTCAAGCAGATAATTTAATGGAATCGACAAGATCAATTGGCTACTCTCTGCAATCAGCAATTGCAGATATTGTTGATAACAGTATTGCTGCTAAAGCAAAAAATGTTTATATCCAATTTCCAAGATGCAATCACGAATATTTAAGCATTCTTGATGATGGTATGGGAATGACATTTGATGAACTTTTAGTGGCTATGATGTACGGAAGCAAACCTATATCACTAGCGAGAGAAGATTCAGATCTAGGAAGATTTGGTCTGGGACTTAAAATGGCCTCTCTTTCACAATGCAGATCATTGACTGTTATTAGTAAAAAAAATGGAAACTATTCTTGTGCAACATGGGATTTAGACTTCATTAAATACAATAAAAATTGGACTATTCAACTTCCTTCTTTAGAAGAAATTGGTCAGTTCTGCGAAATAGAAAATCTTCAAAAATTGGAATCAGGGACACTTGTTTTGTGGGAAAAGCTAGACCTCATGCTACAAGGAATAAACGATGTAGATTCTGATGTTCTAAAAAAGAATTTTGTAGATGTTGAAAACCATCTTTCGTTGGTTTTTCATAGATATTTAAATTACTTTGAAAAGATTGAAGATAATTGTATTGATAAAAGAAGATTTTCATTAAACATAGAGTGTAACGGAGTACGTCTAACCGGTATAGATCCTTTCATTTCAGAACAATCTTCTCTTGCATTTTCTCCAGAGCAACTTCCAAATACAAATGAGATATCAATAACTCCTTGGGTATTGCCTTTTCCTAATAAAATTCCGCAAAAAGTACTAAAGGAGATCGGAGATTTACAGCAAAATCAAGGATTTTATATCTACAGAAACAAGAGATTAGTCATTAAAGGCTCTTGGTTTTACCTAAATAGAAAAGCCGAATTGTCAAAACTGATTCGAGTACAAGTTGATATTCCAAATTCATCCATTATTGACAGGGAATGGAAACTTGACATAAAAAAATCTTCTGCAACTTTGCCTGAAAGCCTAAAAAAATACTTAAAAAAAACAGTAGAAAACCTAACTGTAAGAAGTAAAAGGACTTTTACCAAAAGAGCAAAAATAGAAAATCTACAAGACGGAATTTGGAAAAGAATAGAAACTGAAGAAGGGAAAGTCAGTTACGAGGTGAATCTAGATAATGAATACGTAAGAATGATTGTAGGTAAATACCCAGAAATAAAGCTTCTTTTAAAGCTTATTTCTACAAGTCTACCAGATAATTCTATTTACAATGATAGAACTGAAAATATCGTAATAAACAGTGATAAGGAAGTCGAACTAGATGAATATGAAGAATATTTAAAGTATCTTCCTAAAGATTTAGCAGACAAGATTCGAGGTATTAAACATGGCTCTTGATCTAAGATTATATAAAGCATTTGATAATCTCTTTGATCTTATATTTAAAGATTTAAAAGTTACTATAAACGATTATCCTAAGGTTTTTGAAGAAAATTTTGAGAGAACTAAGTCAGGATTAAAGTTAACACCTTTTTTTTCTAGTTGCTCAGAAGAAGAATTTTCTGAATTGAAATATGACTTATTCAACAAATATTGTAATAAATTTATTTACCAAAGTTCTGAAGTAATTGCTATTGAAGCACCTGAACACGTTGAATGGCTAAAAAATAAATCTTCTGAGATTAATTGGAATCAGTGGAATGTTTACTCAGACTACCTTGAGTCAGAAAAGAAATATAATAAGGAAACTATTGAAGAAATAGGTAAACTTGCAGATAAAATCATAGATAGATTAGAAGATCCTCACTCTGACACTGATATAAAGGTAAAAGGACTTCTGATGGGTGAGGTTCAATCTGGTAAAACAAGCACTTATATGGCAGTTTTACATAAAGCGATCGATGTTGGATGGAGATTCATTATAGTTTTATCAGGGATGACTGATGATCTTAGATTTCAAACTCAACAGAGAATAAATTCAGACCTTATTGGATACGCGCTATCAGAAAAATCTGATCATCAAAATTGCGGAATTAGAGAAGCTTTTCCAAAATATAATTTTGTTGATTTTGAAGCACTAACTACATTAAACAAAGACTTTTCTGTTACTCAATTATCTACAGTCTTAAAAAAGCAAAAAGATGCTGTATACATTGCTGTTTGCAAAAAGAACTCACGCATTTTGAATAACTTAATAAATTGGTTGGGTGGCGATCCTAACAGTCCTAAAAGAAATGCAGATAGAAGAGAGATAGCAACAAAAATTCCTTGTTTGATAGTTGATGATGAAGCAGATCAAGCAAGTCCTAATACAAGTAAAGAAGATCAAGATTTTACCGCCGTAAATGGTGCTATTCGAAACTTATTACAATACTTTCATAAAAGCGCTTATTTAGCAGTAACTGCAACTCCTTATGCAAATATCTTCATTAATCCTCAATTACAAGAACAATCTGATAAAACAGTTCTTCCTGATTTATTCCCCAACAATTTCATATTTGTCAAAGAAAGTCCTATAGGATATACAGGAGTACATCAATTGTTTGGTGTGGATGAAAATAACACTGAAAGCAACAGCAATGACTTAGAAGATCAGGTAGTTATAACTATACCGCCTAACGAAGAAGAAACTTTAAGAAAACCAATAAAAAAAGATGCTGTAATTGAAAGTTTACCTCCATCTTTAATAAAAGCTCTGCGCTACTTTTTTTGTTGTTGTGTTTACAAAGAAATCACTGTTAACTCACACTTAAGTATGCTTGTTCACGTCGATTTTAGAAGAAGCAATCACAAGACAATTTCTTCGCTGATTAAAGAATTTATTGAAAAAGAGAAAAATAGCGTAAAGCTTCAACAAGGATTAGTGGAAAGCGAATTAGAATCTGATAGAAGATATAAAGAATATAAAGAGATATGGGATCTGGGATGCTTTTCTAAAAATGTTTCAAAAAAAACAGAGTCTTTTAAAAAGTTATCAAAAAGAGATTTTTATTCCGTATGGAAAAACAACTTGTTTGAATCAATTTGCAAAATTGGTGATCCTCAAACTATTAACAGTGATTATAGAGGAGAAAAACTTGCCGACATTTATGAAAAAAACAAAAATTCAAAGCTCATACTTGTCGGTGGATATGCGCTTTCTCGAGGTATAACCATAGAAGGATTGTGTGTTACATACCTTACAAGAAAAAGTGTTGCTATTGATACCCTATTGCAGATGGGAAGGTTTTTTGGCTACAAAAACTATGACTTGAAAATCATGAAAGTTTGGCTTGGACAAAATATCAAAGAAATGTTCGAAGAAGCTGATAAAGCACAACAAGAATTCAAAACGCAAGTTCAAATCATGAATGATCATAAGCAAACTCCTTCAACATTTGGATTAAAAATACCTAAAGCTCCTGCTTACCTTAAGCTTAGAATTGCTGCAAGAAACAAAATGTTTCACAGTCATGATATGACTCTTGGAGCTAACATTGCAGGCTACACCTTACAATCATCAAAGTTGCCTTTTGATGTTGATATGTTGAAAAAAAATAGAGAAATTGTAAGTTCTTTCTTGAAAGAAATCGATAAGCGCACTCCTAGAGAACTTAAACAATTTGGAGATATAGTTTGGAGGGATATTGACTCAAACTTGATTGCAAAACTTATTTCTGATTTCAATGCATTCGGATGGGGTGATATTAATAAAGCGAATATATCAGATTTTATAAAAGACAAACTATCCACTGAAAAATGGACAGTTACAGTACTATCAAATCAGAAAGTTCATTCTAAAGTTGATTTGTTCAACATTGGGCAAAAAGTAGCTGTAGTCAATTCAAAAGTATATACAAAAGAATATAACAAAGGTCGACTCGGCAAATATATCTACTTTGAGAAAGGCGCTTTAATGCGTGGTTCAGATTTAACAAGAAGACTAAGCGAACCTCAGAAAGATGCTTTAAAGCCTTACACTGCTTCAGGAGAAATCTCAAATACAACTGTTGTTAGAAATGGTCCAAATTTAAAACTATCTCCTCAACTAATTATTTACTCAGTAGAGCCTAATTTCTACTTGGAAGCCGTAAATGAAAAAGAATATAAAAATCTAATATGTGGCTTAGGAATAGGAATTCCATGTACTGAGGATTTAGGAAGATTTGATCTAAAAATAAAATACGATGTCAATGATATATATCTTCTTAATTTAGAACAAGAATAGGATGCAAATATGATCGTCAAAGATTTTTTTGAAAGCCACTTAACGAACAACATTATGGAAAAGGTTCCACTAGAGTATACTCCTCCATTGCTAGTTCTTTTGGGAAGAGATCGTTTTGGCTGTCCTATTTTATCCTTGTCTCAAATACTAGAAGAAAAAGCTTTTCAATCATCAAAGGCCATAGAGGTTAGTTTTGTTTCACAAGGTAGTTTTGGTTACAGGTATGATTTAAAACTAACAGATGAAAAGTTCAAAGATATCTTTTATAAAGTCGCTGAAGACCTCTTAAATTACGCAGAATCATATAAATCTGACAGAAAAAAGTATGCAAAATGCCTAATAGACCGCTACAGAGTGTGGTGTACGTTTTGGAAGAAAGGCAATAAACCACTGGACAAAGAAAAAAAGCAAGGTTTATATGGTGAATTGCTTTACATTAACGAGCAATTGAAAAAAGGAAAAGATCCTGAGCTACTAATGAGATCTTGGAAAGGACCCGAAAGTGCTCCACAAGATTTTATAGAATCTGGCTTTTGGGCAGAAATAAAAACAATTAAACAGTCTTTTGACTCAATAAAAGTGTCATCATTAGAACAACTCAATAATCCAGCAGGACTAACTCAAGAAGAATCTTCAAAAGTGGTCGGAAGATTAATTGTATTTAAACTTAATTTATCACCAGCATCCACTTCACCAATAAAATTGACTGACCTTGTAAAAATTGTCAAATCAAAATTGCCTTCAAATTCCTATGCTTTAGATTTGTTTGAAACGGGACTTGACCTAATCGGCTATGACCATGAAAAAGAGTTGGAAGATGATTTTATAGCTGAAGTTGTTGGAGAAAGTATCTTCAATGCAAATGCACCAGATTTTCCAAAATTTCGTCGACAAGATGTGAATGATGCTGTAATAAAAATGACATATGAGTTGTCATTGCCAGGACTAACCAAGTGGAAAATTGAATAAGTATAAGGGAAGCACATATGAGCGAAAATGATACAGAATTAAATAACTTTATAGATCAATTTAAATCTGAGTGTATTTCATTTCAAGAAAATGAAATGGGACGTGGATTGGAATTAAGCTTTGTTCAATGTGCTTATAACAGACTTGATCACAGTGAAATTGGAGATTTAAATACAGTATTTATTCAAGGAACTCTTGGTAATACTAAGGTCAAAATTTTAGGTTATAGATATGACGATGACGATCATACGCTAGTTTTAGCTTCTTCTATTTTTGACTTTTTCAAAAGAGATAAAAAATTAATATCCACAGATCTTTTCACTTATGCAAACAGAGTAAGAACGTTCTTTAAAGTTGCCAAGAGTGATCAAAACAACAAAATAATCGACAATCTAAACATTGACATATCTACTCCTGAATATGATGCTGTTGATTTAATCAAAAATCTGCAAGTAGATCGTTTAGTAATCTTGCTTTTCACTGACTACACTTTGGGAGAGAGATTTAAATTAAAATTAATCGATCCTGTCGACGATATTCCGGTTACATTAGAACTTTGTGATCTCAACAGATTATTCGATTTAGAGAACTCAAAAGGAGCTAGAGAACCTCTAACCTACTCTTTTAGCAAAAATCCGCTAACAATTAACTTAGCATCTACTGGTGATGGATTTAAATCATATATAGGCTCTATTCCCGCCATTACATTAGCTGAAATGTACAAAGAACATGGTGCAAGACTTTTAGAAGGAAATGTTCGCTCCTTTCTATCATCAACAACCGCTGTAAACAAACAAATCAGAAACTCCATAAAAAACAATCCTGAGAAATTTTTTATCTTAAATAACGGCATTGCTGTTACTGCGCGTAATCTTAAATTTGATGACAACAAAAAGCTAATTGAAGCTACAGACTTTCAAATAATTAATGGCGGTCAAACCACAGCAACCTTATCTAAGGCTGTATATGTAGAAAAAGTCGATGTCACCAAAGCTAGCGTCGCAATAAAGCTAACAGAAATTTCAGAAACTTTGCCTCAAGACGAGGCTGACAAACTAGTTGTAGATATTTCAAAAGCATCAAATAGCCAAAATAAAATCTCAGACGCTGATTTCTTTTCTAACCATCCGTTCCATATTGAAATGGAAAAGAAGTCCCAAAAAATACAAGCCCCCGCAATCAATAGCGTTTACGGTACATATTGGTACTACGAAAGATCTAAGGGAGCTTACAAGCAAAAGCTGATGTTCAGTAGTAAGTCAGAACAAAAAAACTTTGAATCTCGTAATCCTAAAAAACAGGTAATCAAAAAAGAAGATTTGGCACGAGTTTGGCTATGTTGGAAAAACAATCCTGAACCAAACATCGTATCAAAAGGAGCTGCTAGTTTATTCAATAAGTTTTCCAAAATAGTCGGTGAAGCTTGGGAAAAAAGAGATACTCAAGGCACATTTACTGATGACTATTATAAAAATACGGTTAGTTTAATCATCTTATTAAGAGATCTAAAAAATCAAATCAAAAAAGAAGAATGGTACGACGGTGGATATTTGGCAAATATTGCTACCTATTCCATTTCAATTTTTGCAGAGCACGTTATTTTAGAACTAGGCAACCTAGATAAGTTTAATCTTAACGTAATTTGGAGAGAGCAAAAAGTGCCAGAAGATCTCTTAACAATCATGCTGTCTGTTGCTCAAAAGGTCACAGAAATCATAACTCATCCAGAAAAGGGCTACGCCAATGTGACTCAATGGTGTAAACAAGAGAGATGTTGGCAAAATTTAAAGACACAATTTGAAGGCGATAAAATTCTATCAGACATCAGTGAAAGATTTATTCTTTCAAATGAAGAACAAAAAGAACAACAAAAACAAAGAAAAGTTGAAGCTAAGCTTGATAAGGGCATTAACTCCGACGTTGAAGCAGTTCAATTCAAACACTGGAAAGAGGCTTATGAGTTTGATAAAAATAATAAAATTTTAGGCGGAAAGTGGCAACAAGCACTGTATGCGCTTGGTATACAATTTAATTTCAGTTCTCACAACTGTAAACTAGCCCTAGAAGCTCTAAAAAAGCTTAGAGAAGAAGGTTTTGAATATTAGAATTATGAAAGAGACAGTGAGAATTAGAATCTCACTGCTCTTGATTACAAGCCTTTACTACCCTTTTCTATTGTTTTAGATAGTTTAATTATGCTTCTTTGATAGCTAAATTTATAGCTAAGATTTCTGCAATTCTTCTGATTACAGACACGCAAACAGAATTGCCAGCTTGCTTGTACAATCTAGAAGGAGCCATGTCTTTAGGCAATTTATAATCTTTTGGAAAGCCTTGAGTATTAAAACACTCATGAGGTGTCATTTTTCTAATGCCATATTTTGTTTTAATTAAACAGACATTATGTCCACCCTCTCCTTGATTTGCAGTCAAGGTTGGTACTACACCACTCTTATTTTTTCTTACATATTTTCTTCGCCACTGGTAAACAGCATTAGGATCATCCATTGCCTCAACAAGTTTCTCGTAAATATCGCCAGCATATTTACCCTTTGTGTAGTAGTACTTGTCGTCTAACTTTGAATCAAAATCAATAATATCTTGTAATTTTGTAGTCAATTCTATTGGCATAGGGAAATCAAAATTACATTTATCTTTCTCATTTCTAAAAGCTACGATATAGATCCTTTCACGATTTTGAGGAATATTTCCAAAATTCATTGCATTCAGAACGTTGTACTTAATATGCTCAAAACCAGCTTCTTTTAAAGAGTCAATGATAATTTGAAAAGTCTTACCATTGTCATGACCAACTAAGTTTTTTACATTCTCAAGAAAAATAACTCTTGGTTTCTTAACATTAAGGATCCTCATCAACTCGAAAAATAAGCCACTTCTTGTTAATGAGCCATCTTCATTAAATAAACCTTTTCGCTCGCCAGCAACCGATATATCGGTGCAAGGAAAGCCTGCCAATGCAACGTCGAAATCAGGAATTTGTTCAGGAAGAACATCACATATACTGCGATTATCAACTTTAAGACTAAAGTTAAGTTCATAAGTTTTAACAGGATATGGATCAATCTCGTTTGCATAGACGACCTCAAAAGCACCAGTAGATTCAAAACCTATATCTATTCCGCCGACGCCTGCAAAGAAAGAAGCGCATTTTAATTTTTTCATGTTTATCCTTAATTGCAGCGGCGCGCCGCAACATGAACTTTATGAAAAAATTATATTAGGGACAAGTCCAAATGGCAATATAAAAATTAAGAGTTAAATCTTATTTAACTGTTTTCCCTAAGAAATCTTCTGGAGGGTTATTTACATCTATCCAAATAAACTCAAGATGAACCTCTTCCTCTGAGTTTTCGTCAAGATTAAAGTTGTTCTTTATCTTGTACAATCTGATACCGTTTATTTCGAGTTCATTTAGCTTTTTTACAGTTAACGGTTCATAATCTTTTAACTGAAAAACACCTTCTCTTAACCATTTACCAAGATTAGATTGCTTTTCACATGATTCGATACCTTTACCACCATCTTGGGTTATAAATGAATCGATTGAATCCCCTGAAGGTTCAAAGATAAGCTTAAATTTTTTCTTTCTGCATTCTTGTGAAATCACACATTTATTTGATTTACCTGATGATGCATTTTCTAATTTAAAACCTTTTATAAAGAAATCAGGATGTTTTGTATGAAATTCCCTAGAATTAGGAATAGGAATATACATTTCGTTGAGTGGTCTATACACAAGAGAATAAACTTCTTTTTCTAGATCTGGTGAGTTTATTAACTTAACCTGCTTAACAATTTCTTCTCTTAAAGCAAATTTGTCCTTGCAGGGATCTTGTTTACAGAACTCTACTAAATTTTGTACAAGATCTTTCAACTTATCTTGATCTATCTTAGAAGAAAATTTTTTATTAAAGTTCTGAAGCCAGTTTTCCCTTTGATTTACGGCTTTTTTAATGCCTGTACCATAAAAACTGTTAAAACCAGATGATTTCTCAACCTCTCCTTTAGGAGCTAAAAGCCAACTGTAAGATTCAATCTTAGACTTGTTAACAGTACTCTTACCTGTAATTGAATCAAATTCAAAATAAGCGCTATAAAGATCCTTGGGATTAACCTCAAATGGTCCATAAAGTTGTTCAGCTAAATTCCAGAAAAAAGAAAATGCATCTTTTGTGTAAATAACATTCCAAGACTCTTTGACAATGTGTTTATTGTCAAAATTCATATATAGCTGACTGTCAGCCGGTGTAAATTTGTATACATGATTACCGTCTGAAAATATAAAATTTCCAGGAAGTTTTGCTGAGGTACAACCTTCAATCTTTAAGTGATCAACATCGATCTGAGTGTAATCTGTTTCACCAACATAAATTACAGGTTTGCCATCTGTTACAGAAGGCATTAAAACATGATACACATACTCAACACTGTCTTCTTCTACATTAACTTTGAAACCTTGCAGATTAGAGATTGAAGATCTGATCCTTTGATTTCTTAAATTAGCTATTTTTTGAGCTAACTCTAGATAAAGATCATGATTTATTGAATTGATTTCTGTTTCATTTAACTGTTTTCCCTGAACATTGGTCTTCATTTGTTGGATCAAGGAATTCCAAGCATCATGTTCTTTCTTAAATTGAGCTACCTTTTGTTCATTTCCATTAAAGCTGAAGGTCTTAATTCCAATAAGATATTTCTTTTCAGTTTTTGATTTTTCATCAATTTTACGAATAGCTACGTCAAAAGAAGTGTTACCAATATCTTCTGCTGAAGCGTTAAAAGCATATTGGAAACATGATTCCTGAAATTTAGAATTAACTATAGGTCGAATGACTTTGCTCTTACCTTGACTTGCGGATTGATCTTCTTTTTGGGCAAAAGCTTCTGACAAGCTCGCAAAGGCAAGAATTAATCTCTTATATACCCCTTTATCGTCATTACTAAGCTCAAACCACATAATTCGTCCTACAATACAGAAAAGAACTAGAAAATAACTATTTCGTTAGATCTTTCAAAGAAGTTTTAAATATTTAGTTCATAATCTGTATTATAAGATATTTGGATACAAGGATAATAGATATGGCTAGAAGAAATTGGTCTAAAGAAGAGACAATCATAGCTCTTTACCTGTATTGCCAAATACCTTTCAGCAAAATATCAAAAAGTAATCCTAACATAATCAAATATGCTAATTTGATTGATAGACCCCCAAGTGCTTTAGCTCTAAAGATGTGCAACCTTGCGTCTGTAGATCCTACATTAAGGCAAAATGGAATGAACCATTCAAGCAAATTGGATTATGCTGTATTTGATGAGTTCTACGATAACTGGGACGCACTTGTCCAACAAGCCTATGTTATTTTGAGCAAACTAAATCAAACTGAACTCTTTGAGAATTACTCAAAATCTATACCTTTAGGTTCTGATAAAAGCGCTGTTGTTAAGCAAAGGATCGGCCAAGACTTTTTCAGAAGATCTGTTCTTGCTTCTTACAACATGAGTTGTTGCATTACAGGTCTATCAAACTCAAAACTTTTGATAGCGTCCCATATAAAACCTTGGAGCAAATCAACTAACGAAGAAAAGACAAATCCATGCAATGGTTTGTGCCTCAATTCATTTCATGACTCTTTATTTGATAAAGGATACATGTCCCTAGACGAAGATTTCAAAATAATATTATCTTCAGAATTAAGAAAAACTGAAATTGATATGGAAACAAGAGATTGGTTATTTAGCTACGAAGGAAAACAAATACAGTTACCTCATAACAAAGTTTTTGCTCCGAACAAGTCTTTTTTAGAATTTCACAGAGATACGATATTCCTACCTTAAAGCTAATTTACAAATACAGCTCTAATGAAAACACATGCAAAAGATCACCCAAAATTAGATCACCTTTTAGGTGATCTAGTGTCATAAAACGTGTTCTTCTGAAAAATTGAGTTTCACAGCAAAAATAAAACTTTTGTAAAAAAAACAAATAGATACAGCAATCCTGCAAAAGATTTTTTAAGGATCAAAAATTGGGAAAACGTCAGGAGTGGCAGGGGCAGAAAGACTCGAACTCTCAACCGTCGGTTTTGGAGACCGCTGTTCTACCATTAGAACTATGCCCCTGTGGAATTGCCGTAGTATTATCAACAAATTGCCCCTCTTTGTAAAGGGGCTTTTGTAAATAAATTTAATGTTTTTTTAACAATGGCTTATTTAAGGCTTTTATTTAGCCATCAATTTAAGTTTTTTCTCCATCTTTTTGTTCAAGTTTCTTCATTTCAAAGTAATTAATGCGAGTTTTGAAATAAATAATTGCTAGTATTGAGGTAATTACAGTTACATACAGAGCATATTGACCATAACTTTTTACCATATCAACTAAGGGTAAACCTCTCATTGAAAAATCACGCCAGAATTCATATTCCCAGGTTAAAGGGAAGGCAAACTTAACTGTATTTACCCAAGCTGGCATATAACCAGATGCTAAAAGAGATCCACCAAGGATAAAGCCTGGAGGCACAATTAAGATCATCTTACTGCCGCCTTCACTTGGTTGAGTAGTTTTCCATGTAACAATAAGAGCCAGTACACTGATTGAAAAGCCTGTCATCAACATACTAGGTAAGTGAAAGAAATAGTTGCCTTCAAATCTCATTTGTCCAAAGATGATAAGTGGAGCTGTAACAAGTGAGATAGCTGTAGTGTAGATAAGAGAATAAGGCAACAATCTTGCTAAAAGACAGGCAAAGCCATCTTCTAAAATTGCCTGCCAACGCATTGAGATCTTAAACCGTCCTACTAGCATTACTGAGGTAAGTCCTAAGATAATGGATGAGAAAAAGTAGATAAAGGCACTACAAAAGGTAATAGATGCTGAGGTTGTAGGATTATAGAGCTCTCTTTTTACCATATCCATAGGTTGCAACAGAGCCTGTACCTTTTCACTTGAAGCTTTAGCAAGTGCTACCACTTCTGGAGCTGAGTTCTCTGCACCTAATGTAGCAATCATCTCACTTAAATTAGCAATAGCCTGACCATTTTGACCTAAATTTGAATAGTCGGCAAAGTAGCCTATGTTAAAGGTCTTATCACGTCTTTTAAGTTCTTTCTCCAAGCCTTTTGGGAAATAAAGCACACCGATATTTTTATCATGAGCTGTAAGATCACGAACAGATACAGGTGAATGGTAAACCTCAGTGATCTCAACATAGGCTGAGGTATTAAGTTTCTCAATCAAAGTGGTAGACAGATGTGAACTATCAAGATCGATAACCGCAATCTTACCTTCAAAGACCTCACCATGACGCATACAGACTGAAACTATAAGCGTGATCATAATCGCCATCATGAATGCTGCGATATGGTAAGGTATGAACCTGCCTGAAAGCATGGCCTGAAACTCCTCATCAATGGAGGAGATGATTTTATTCATCACGTACCTCCATTGTCATACCGGTTAATTCCTCAGGTGAGTCTACATATATTCTTACCTGAAATGAGGTCAGATCACCTAAACCGCGCTCGCGGGTCATTCTAAGATCTGCAAATGTAGGAGCTACTGTTGCATACCTTACCGTACCTGTAAGATCTTCATCTGTAGCTACACAATGAACTTTTACTTTATTGCCTTTTTTATACTTTAGTACCTGCTCTTCACTTACATAGATATCAAAGTACTTTCTGTCAGTCTCGAGTGTAAGACCTGAAGAGTTAGGAGATACCAGCTCCCCCTTGCTGATACAGGATCTTTAAGATCTTGCCATCACATGGAGCAATTAAAGTAAGACGACTGTAGTTGACCTCTTCTTGTTTTAATTGAACCTCAGTCTGCTTTAATTGAGATTTAAGGTTGTCTAAAGCGTTTTGCATGTTATCAATCTCAAGTCTTTCATTCTTAATTGATAACAAGGTCATACCCTTTGCTGAACCTGTTCTCTTTAACCTTTCAATCTGCTCATCTGTGGCGCCGTAAATTGCTGCCTGTAACTTACGCAAAGCCTGAGTTTTTGCTACACCTGCCTGGATATTCTGTGAATTGGCGCTGTCATAATCTGAAGCAGAAATGCTTCTTGTAGATACCAGTGAGTTTGCTCTTTTATATTGCTTCTGAGCTAAAATATTAGCTGACTCTGATGCCGTAAGAGACTGCTTTAACTGTTCAATCTCTTTCCATTTGGTTAACTCCTCTAAATCAACATTAGCCTTTTTAATCTCAATTTCGTTTTGCTTGGAACTGATTAAAGCCTTTTGAGCTTCAATTGAAGCTTTGGTCCTTTCAATGCTGATGGCAGTATCAGTGTCATCTAAGACCATCAGCACTTCACCTTTTCTTACAATTTGAGATTCTTCAATGTCACGCTTTAACAGCACGCCACCTACATTTTCAAAAGAGACATCCACTGTATCCGCAGTTAAGACTCCTGACTTAATGCTTTTAGCAATAGTGGTGGCATCACCTCTTGAACCAAAATAAATAAGAGTAGAACTAATGATGAGTAATGAAAACATGGTAAGCAGAGTCCTTAGAGCGCCTCTACTCATAATTGAATTTAACTTCACTTTTACATACCAAAATTCTGTGGCGGTACGCGTTCTTACTGGTACCTGTAACTTACAGTATGGAAAAATTGAAAAATTTTGTACGTTACAAAATTAAAAAAGTTGTGCAATACAAAAGCTACATCTTTCAAAAAGTTATTCATATATCACACAAAATTTACCCCCTTCTGCTCAATAAGATAATGACAATTTTGTCATTATCTTATTGAGAATTTCTAAAATCGATCTATACTTAATGACACAAGTGTCATTAAGAGCTAATAAAAATGGATACTAAAAACAGAATAAGACGCAAAGATACACGTCCTGCTGAAATCGTCATGTGCGCGATGAAACTGTTTGTTGAAAATGGCTATTTTGAGACTAACTTTCAGGATATTGCCAATGAAGGACATCTGGCGCGCTCAACAATCTATCTGTACTTTAAAGATAAGAAATCAATCTTAAAGGATGCTCTAAAAAAGAAATTTGAAGAGAATAAAAACAACTTAATCGATTTGAATCAGGATGAGAAAGATACTTTCCATGAAAGAATGGCAAAGCTCTTAACTAGGATGCAAAAAATTACCCAAGACGAGTTCTTTAAGCGTTTTTGCATCATGATGGCTGAACTATCAGCTAAAGATCCTGAAATTGCCATGATTTGGAAAGAAGAGATTTTTGACAAATTAAAAGAGATCTGGGCTTCCATGTGTGAAAAGTTCAACCTTGATCCAAAATACAGAGAATATATCTTTAATGTTCTCTATTCTGTCTTTTTTATGTCCTGTATTTCGTCTGTCTGCTTTTGTGAAGATAACCCTTTTATGGATTTTGCTTCATTTGCAGAAATTACTAAGACTGATGTTCAACAGGCTAAGTATGATTGGATGCTAAATCATGAATAAGAAGTTAATTGCTGTCCTTTTCGTAATCACTGCTGCTATCTGCGCAGGCATTATGTACTCAAAATATGATGGTTCAGAAGCACTTTCAAAAGCTTATGGCAATGTTGATATCAGACAGAGCTCACTAGCTTTTGAAAGATCAGGTCGTATTGTCAAATTAAACTTTGATGAAGGACAAAAGGTTAAAAAAGATGAGATCTTAGCTGTTCTTGATACAGAGGCTCTTAACTATCAGATACAGATCAATGAAGCTAATATGCGCCAAGCTAAAGCCTCATTAGATGAAATGGTTCGAGGCTATAGAACAGAGGATATTAAACAGGCTGGAGCCAATGTAAAAAGGCTTGAGGATAACTTAAAGCTTGCAACCGTTACCAACGAGCGTTACCAGAAACTGTATAGAGCAAGAAGTGTTTCTGCTCAGGAAAAAGACAATGCTTTTTACTCTATGACACAGATTAAAGCTCAACTAGATGAAGCTTCAGCTAAATACAAGCAGATGCTAAAAGGCTATCGAGTTGAGGATATTGAAAAGGCTCAGGCTCAATATGATGGCGCTGTAGCAGAGGTTAATTACTTAAATTACCAAAAGAATGAGCAGAGTGTTATTAAAGCCCCATTTGATGGTGTCATTCGCACAAGAAAGAGTGAGCTAGGTGATATGGCTTCTCCTCAAAGCACTGTTTATGAGTTATCAGTAATAGATAAAAAGAGAGTACGTGTCTATTTGACAGAAAAGCAGTTACATTTAGTAAAGGTAGGCGCTAAAGCTTATATCAGTGGTGTTGACGACAATAAGGTTGAAGGAAATGTAGCTTACATCAGTGATACTGCAATGTTCACACCTAAGACTGTACAAACAGAAGACTTAAGACCTGATCTTGTGTATGAGGTAAGAGTTGATACTAATGATCCTGAGAACAGACTGCGTTTAGGTCAGAGTGTAACTGTAGAATTTTCAGAAAAATAAGTAACTGTAGTAAAAGCGCAGATTAAAGAGCAAAAAGATGAACGGCATTATTGAGATTAGCTCTCTTTATAAATCCTATAAGGTACAAGGCAAGAAAGATGTAAATGTCTATAGTGATTTTTCACTAAACATTGCTGCATCTAATCATTTTATTTGCCTTACAGGACCAGACGGTGCTGGTAAATCTACGCTTTTAAAATTACTCTCAGGCGTTATAAGACCTGATGGCGGTGAAGTGTTATTAGATGGATTAAAGCCTGACAATAACAGTGAGAATTTCACAAAAGTTGTAGGCTACATGTCACAAACACTAGGCTTATATGGAGAGTTAAGTGTTTTTGATAATTTGAGGATCTTCTCAGGATTAAAAGGTCTTAATTTAAAAGAAAACCAAGATTATCTTTTAGATTTATTAGATAAAGTAAATCTCTTGCAGTTTAAAGATCGTGAAGCTGACGCCCTCTCTGGTGGTATGAAACAAAAGCTAGGTCTTACCTGTGCTATAGCATCAAAGCCTAGAATTTTAATTCTAGATGAACCTACCGTAGGTGTTGATCCTGTATCTCGTCAAGAGTTATGGGACATTATCTATGACTATATCAATAAGTCACAAGCTTACTGTATCTTTTCTACAGCTTATCTTGAAGAGGCTGCAAAAGCTGATGTCACCTTAATGATGAATGATGCTAAGGTGGTACTGCAAGGCAAACCTTCCGATATCTCAAAAAAGATGGAAGGCAGGACCTACAGTGTTGAGTTAGGAGAGCTCAACTACCAAAAAACCGTACGCGAGGTTATGTCTATCTCAGAGCGTTGTTGCAAAGGATCCCCTCTTATCGATGTCTGCCCTCGCTTGAGCAAAATCGATATAGTTACCAAAGATAAAGACAGTAAAAAAACTGTTTATGACTTTTTAAAAGACAATCTAGGCATTGAGGTTACTGTAGAGAAAAGAAAACCAATTCTTGAGGATGCCTATATCTATCAGAGCTATTTAAACAGATTACAAAAAGAAAGCAATGATACAAGCTGTAGCAGTACAACTGCTGATACTTACAAGTCATCAGAGAAGAGTACTACTCAAAAAAATAAATCTTTCTGTACACCGCTTAAAGTAACACCTTATGACACAGAAGAGCCTGTAGTCAAGGTCGATAAAATCAAAAAGAAGTTTGGTAACTTTACTGCTGTTCATCAATCCAGCTTTAAAGTCCATAAAGGCGAGATCTTTGGCTTATTAGGTCCTAATGGCGCAGGTAAAACCACAACCTTTAGAATGATCTGTGCTTTGTTAAAGCCTACCTCTGGTAATGTTACTGTAAACGGTTTTGATCTTAAACATGCTAAAGATGATGCCAGAGCTACCATAGGCTATGTATCTCAAAAATTCTCCTTGTATAGAAAGTTAAATGTCTATCAGAATTTAGAGTACTTTGGTCTTAGTTACGGACTTGAAATAAAACCTTTAAAAGCTCGTATTGAAGAGCTTTTAGATGAATTTTCATTACGTAAATACAAAGATATTCAAAGCGAGGATCTGCCTTTTGGTTTACAGCGTCAGCTCTCCATGGCCTGTGCTTTAATTCATAAACCTAAGATCCTCTTTTTAGATGAGGCAACATCTGGAGCCGATCCTGTAGCAAGACGTGTCTTTTGGGACAGGGTGAGTGCTTTAGCTTCAAGTGGAACCTGTGTGATTGTAACTACCCACTTTATGGAAGAGTCTGAGTATTGCGACAACTTTTTAATTCAGGATCAGGGAAAGATCTTAGTTTTAGGTGCTCCTGACAAGATCTGCATTAAAGACGGTCACAGAATCAGTATTGAGCAGGCCTTTGTGGAGCTTGTTCATAAGTTTAGAGCTCAAAAGACATAAAGGAGAATGAGTATGTTCAGATATCTACCAATTCTTCTAGAAAAAGAGTTCAAACAGATTTTAAAAGACAAATCTGTCTTTGTCTTAGCCTTTTTACTGCCAATGCTCTTAGTAGTCATCTACGGTAGTGCTGTAAGAATGGAAGTAAAGCCTGTAAAGCTGTGCATCAGCACTTATTATGAAAGTGCTTTAGAAAGAGCGATCACAGATGAGTTTATTGGCTCCCCTTACTATGAGGTAACTGTTGAGAGAAGCTTTGCTAAGGCTCAGGAGTTATTTGATGACAACAAAGTAAAAGCCCTTTTGTACTTACCAAATGATCTTCCAAACAGAGTGCAAAAAGGCAACGGTGAGCTTATGCTATATTTAAATGGTGTGGAAGCTCAGCTCTCATCCATCTCTGAACTTTACATAAAATCTACCATCCAAAGTGCTGTTTCAAAATTAAGTAATACCAAAAGCTCAAGAATTACGGTTAACACCCGCAACTGGTTTAATGAGTCAAATGAATCTGTATGGTTCTTAATGTCAGGACAATACGTAAGTATCATTACTTTAATCAGTATCTTTTTAGGTGGCTTTGTCATTGCCCGTGAATGGGACAGGAAAACGATTGAGTCATTAGCTGCTACTAATGCTTCAGCTTTTGAGATTGTACTCTCTAAAGTCATTGTCTATTACATTATGGCTATCTGGTCGATGTTTATAATCCTAGGGTTGGGTGAGCTTTTATATGACATTCCTATTCGAGGCAGTATCATAGGTTTAGTTTTCAGTTTATCTGTATATGTATTAGAGATGATCTGCTTAGGTGTACTTATCTCCTCTTTCATGAAGAATCAGTTCACCGCAGCTCAAATTGCTGTGATCATAGGTTTCCTACCTACCGTGATGTTGTCAGGTCTAATTTTTGATTTACGCGCCGTACAGCCTTTTATTCGTGTTATAGGTACGATTATTCCTCCTACCTATGAAGTTAAAGCTATGAGAATTAACATGCTATCAGGTGGCAGTGAGTTATTCTTAGTAGCAAACTTCTTTATTCAACTTTTTTGGTGTGCGCTGTTTTTCATCCTTACAGTAAGACAGGTTAAAAAGGACAGCAAATGATGAGAACTCTAATCAGAAGATCTTTGCTAAGAATTTTAGCTTTAATCAAAAAAGAAATCTTAACCATTTTAATGGACAAAAAGTCACGAGCCGTACTTTTTGCCCCAATCATCGTGCAGTGTATTATCTTTGGTTATGGTGCTTCCTACCATTTAGAGAGTGTGCCTTATGCTATCTATAATCAGAGTAATGACAGTGTAAGCTATGAGATTGAGCAGGAGCTTTTAAAAACACCAAAGTTCAAGCTAATTGAAAAGTGCCACACCATGGGCTGTTTAAGAGAGAGTGTGGATTCTCAAAAGAGTCTTATCGGTATCTTTATAGACTCAAACTTTAAGAATACCCTTCAGGCTAATATCATTCTTGATGCACGAAATACAGCCTCTGCAAATACCGCTTCTGGCTATGTCACCTCTATTATAGAGAATATTAACAATCGCCTCTATGGTAAAAGTGCACTTAACATCAACTCACGCTTTTTATTTAATGAGAATAACTACACTCGCTATACCATCTTAATTGGTATGACTTTAGCTTTATCTGTAATTCAGGTGTTATTACTCTCCTCATTGAGTGTTTCAAGAGAGAAAGAAGAAGGCTCTTATGACATGATGATCATGACACCAGCAAGACCTTTTGAAATGCTAATTGGTAAAGCCATACCTCCTATTGTGATTGCTTTTATCCAATCATTTATCCTGATTGCTATCTGTCGCTTTTACTTTGAAATACCAATGCGAGGAAATATCTTTGCAATCTTTACTTTAATTACCATATTTGCTTTTGCTATTGTAGGAATTGGACTTGCTATCTCTACCTTGAGTAAAACCACTATGCAGTCACTCGTCGCAGGATTCTCACTATGTCTTGTATTAATCATGGCATCAGGTCTTATTACCGCAGTTGACGGAATGCCTTATTGGTTTAAAGCTGTAGCTTACTGTAACCCTGTGTACTATGGAATTAACTCCATGTGGCAAATCTATTTACAGGGTCGCTCTATCTTTGATTTGACAGATAAAATCATACCTTTAATCATGGTGGGTATTGTTACTCTATCAATGGCTTCATATCTATTTAGGCATAAGCTTGAGTAAAAAAATTTAATTTTATCCATACCTAAAAATCCCTGTTAATTAGTGTATAATGTAGCTTTCAGGAACAGCGAAAAAACGCAACCGCTCCTGAAAGCGAATGCGTCCCCGTTCTTACTGGATTTCACTCAGTGTAAGGGACAAAAAATGACCAATCCACTTTTCCAAAAAGATATCATCTCAATCTCAGAGTTTTCAAAAGATCACATTGAACTAATTCTGAAAACTGCATTTGAATTAAAAGCACATCCTCGTAATGATTTATTAAAAGACAAGTTAATCGGTGTAACTTTCTTTGAAGGTTCAACCCGTACCAGACTATCTTTTGAAACTGCTATTCAGCGCTTAGGTGGTAGAGTTATCGGTTTCTCTGATGCTACTAACACCTCTTTAGGCAAGAAAGGCGAGACCTTTATGGACTCAATGAGGATCATCACCTCATATACTGATGCCCTGGTAATCCGCCACAACAAAGAAGGTGCTGCAAGATTAGCAGCTGATATTTCACCTGTACCTGTAATTAACGCAGGTGACGGTTCAAATCAGCACCCTTCACAGACCATGTTAGATTTATTCACCATTAAAGAGACTCAAGGCCGTTTAGAGGATATCTCAATTGCCTTTGTAGGTGACTTAAAGTACGGTCGTACCGTTCACTCACTAGCTGAAGCTTTATCACTGTATAACGCAAGAATTTACTTAGTTTCTCCTGAGTCATTAGCAATGCCTCAGTACATTCTTGATGATTTAACCAAGCGTGGTATCACCTTCTCAATTCACAATTCATTAGAAGAGATTATGCCTAAGATCGATATCCTGTACATGACTCGTGTACAGAAAGAACGTTTTGATGAAACTGAGTATCAGCACTTAAAGTCAAAGTTCATCTTAACCCCTGAAGTTTTAGCTGATGCTAAAGAGAATATGAAGATCTTACACCCTCTCCCAAGAATCGATGAGATCACACCTGAGGTTGACAATACCCCATATGCTTACTACTTCAAGCAGGCTGCAAACGGTGTATATGCACGTGAAGCTATTCTTTCATTAGTATTAAACAAGGAGATTTAAGATGTCAGACGCTCATGTAGAAAACAACAAATCAAAGCTCCTTGTTGAGGCTATTGCTAACGGTACTGTGATCGATCATATTGCTCCAGGTCAGGCAATCAACATCATTCGTATGTTCAAGTTCTTAAGCAAGAACAATCAGTTAACCGTAGGCTTTAACTTACGTTCTGGTAACTTAGGCAAGAAAGACATCATCAAGATTTCTGATGTTGTCTTCTCACCAGCTCAGACCGAGCAGATTGCTGTATTAGCGCCTAATGCAACTATCAACCAGATTAAAGACTTTAAGGTTGTAGATAAATACAAGCTAAGATTACCTTTAGAGACTGTAGGTGTCTTCAAGTGCCCTAACAGCAACTGCATTACTAATGATGAAAGAGATGCTAATGCTCGTTTTAAGATCTCAACTGAAAACGGCAAGGTGTTCATGAAATGCAGATACTGTGAAAGAGTATTTGAGCGTGAAGTTGTATTAGAGTACAACGGACTTGAGGTTAAATAATTAGCTTCAGTTAATTTCTGAATCTACAAGGAGAGCGCAGATTTTGTAAGTTTTTTATGACATAGCAATCTGCGAACATCAAAAGTCCGATTTAAAAAGTCGGACTTTTTGTTACAGCTGTTTTTCAATCTCTACAAGATCTTCATCCATCTTTTCATACTCAGCATTTAACTCTTCATCTGTGATCATGTCATCCTGATCTGGCTCGTATTTATGCTTAGCTTCAGGTAAAGGAATATCAATAGCTTTATACATTGTTTTATAGATGACAGCTATTTCATCAAAGTAATAACCACCTTTGTATACAGAAAGCATAATGGTATCTAGATCTTCGAGTATTCTTGATAGAGACTTGTTTGAGAACTTAAGACCATCTTTAGAAGCTGCATCTAATTTTTCATAATCTCTGATGCGAGTGTTAAATATCATCTTTAGAGAAACAGAAATAAGCTGACAGAGGAACTTGCCATGGAAGGCACGGTCAGATGATGAGAATATACGGTCAAAGTTTAAAGGAAATAAGAACTATCTGTGTGATAGTTTATGAAGGGCCTAAAGGCATTTAGGATTTCAGGAAATTGGATTTGAAAAGTTAAACATTACTGCTCTAAATGAAATTCAAAGCAGTAAGTTAATTAAAGATCAGCGTAAACTGCGCTGTTTGAATCAAACTCCGGAGCTATTTCAGCTTCAATTCTTGTTTTATTGAACTCTTGAACGAATTCTAGGAACTTGTCTTCTTTTACAGGTTTAGAGTAATGATAGCCCTGTAAGAACTCAACACCATTTGTTGCCAAAACTTCAGCCTGTTCAGCTGTTTCTACACCTTCGGCTACAACAGAAATACCTAAGGTATGGAACATCTTAATACAAGCTATCATGATGGTTCTTGCCTGCTCATTATTAGGCTCAAAAGCAGGCCAAATTAAAGACTTATCCATCTTCACAAGATCATACTTAACAGCAGCCACCTGAGACAGATTAGAATAACCAGTACCGAAGTCATCCATAGAAAACTTATAGCCAAATGACTTTAACTTCTCCATATTGTCTAAAGCAACCTTACCGCTGCGTACTAAAGCTGTTTCTGTCACCTCAAGATTGATCATCTTAGGATCAAGACCATAGCTCTTTACGGTCTGATGTAATCTAAAAGGGATGGTAGGATCTGCTATCTGAATACCTGAGAGGTTGACCTCGATATACTTGATACCAAGTTTTTCAACTTCATTATCTTTAATAAACTGACATACCTTTGAGAAGACCTGATCACCAATCATACTGATTAGTCCACGTCTTTCTGCTACAGGAATGAAGACCTCTGGTGAGATAAAACCAAATGACTTGGTATCTTTTAATCTTACTAAAGCTTCAGCTGACTCACAGCGATTAGTCTTGGTATTGATAATAGGCTGATATACAACATAGAAACCATCTTCATCTACTGCTCTTTGAATCAGTCTTTCAACAGAAAGAATATAGTTTCTCTTATCAGCAATTTCTTTATCAACGATTAAAACTGAGTGGTCATTCTGCGCTTCATAATGAGACTGACAGAATGAAATAAGCGAGAATAAAGACTCAGCATTATCAGCACTGGTAGGGCACTCTACTGCACTTACAATATAAGTAGGCTGAATTGAACTATCCTCAATTAAGAGAGCCTTATCTGATACTTTATATCGAGCACTCCAGTCGGTTAACTCTTCTTTTGAGAAGAGGATGAAACCAAAGCTGAATTCTGAAATTCTAAAGATATTACGGTTACTAAAATCAGGAATTGATTTTACTGATTTAGCAATACAATCTAAACAGGTTGATAAGCTGTAGGTTGAACGTAGTGAAGTGGTGTTCTGCATTGAAAAACAGATCACATAGAAGTTCTTATTCTCACCAAAGAGCTCATCGATTACCATCTCAAAAGCATTGCGAGATAATAAAGAGTGAATATCCTTATCCTCATTCTCTTTTGAGTTCTCAAAGGAGATGTATACAAACATCACGATAAGAGCAATAGCTAAACTTATTAATGATGCTGTTGGTACCAAATACTGATAAATAGCAATGAACAGCCATGCAGCAAAGCAGAAAATAAAGTCATATTTAACTACTAAGTGTCTGTTTTTTACAGCATAAGCTAAAGCAGCAATTGCCATTACGCAGTAGGTAGCCGACATGATATAAACAATGTTTACTAAGGTGCCGTATGAGTATGAACCCTTTACAGAAACACTGTAGTTAATATCACCAAACAGGATACCTAAAATTGCAATTATCAGAGGAATGGCTCTTAATAGAAGTTCTAGTGTTGAATAGTTTTTGACCTTTCTTCCGCGTAAATCAATATAGATAAATACATAAAAGGCCATCAAAGACAAAGAAGCAAAAAAGAATTGATGAATAATTCTATTTATCAGAATTGAAAAATATTGAGGATGAAATGAGGCATATATACAACCAATGTCGCATACAATGCAGAAAATAGATAAGCCTAAGAAACCTTCAAATAATTCGGTTGAAAGTAACTTTACCCTTCTATATTGAAAAAATTCTATTGTAACTACTAGTACTACGCATAAGGCAACTAGTTGTGTGCCATAATCCATAGTTTTCTCCGATAATCTATTGTTCTAACTCATTCTACAATATGGAAAATCTTTTAACACTAGCAGTACAAAATTAAATCGAGGCTATCACAAAAATTTTGATAATTAAGCGAATTTTGTATAAAAAATCCTCAGTGGAACATGTTATTGCATGAATTTTCTCCACTGAGGATCTTTATATCTAAATGCTTGAAAGCGCTGTTAATAAACCTAACAGCAAAAAAGCTTTCAGTTAATTTTAAAGATTATCTAGCATTCTTATCTTCAAAGTATTTTTCTTCATTACCCCATGAAGCAACACCACTTTGATCTTTCATTAAAGAAGCTGTAAATACAGGCTCTTTGATGCCCTGTTTCTTCTGAGAAATGTAGTTATCAAATGCATAGAATGCGTACTTACCTAGGCGAACAATAGCATAAAGGTTGGTTAATGCTAATAGAGCCATACATAAGTCAGCTAAATCCCATACTACTGACAGTGAAGCATATGAACCGAAGAATACCATTGCAACAACTAAGATTCTGAAGACAGTCATTACATAGGTGTTCTTAGTTAAGTACATGATGTTAACTTCACCATAGTAGTAGTTACCAATGATTGAGCTGAAGGCAAATAAGGTAATGGTAAATGACATGAAGTATCTGCACCACTCACCTAACTGAGATGATAGAGATTCCTGAACTAGAGCAATACCAGTTACATCACCGCCGATTTCATATTTACCTGATAGTAAAACAATCACTGCTGAAGCTGAGCAGATAAATAAGGTATCAACGAATACACCGAAAGCCTGGATTAAGCCCTGCTTTACAGGATGAGATGTGGTAGCACAAGCAGCTGCATTTGGAACAGAACCTTCACCAGCTTCGTTAGAGAACAGACCACGCTTAATACCAGTCATGATCACTGCAGCAAAACCGCCAGCTACAGCTGACTGAGGAGCAAAAGCGTCATGGAAGATTAAGTAGAACATCTCAGGTACTGCTGATAAGTTCTTGAAGAAGATAACTAAAGCTACAATCAGGTATAAAGTTGCCATGATTGGAACTAAGAACTCAGTTACTTTTGCAATACGGTGAGCACCACCAAAGATCACCATTGAGGTTAAGATACATAGAACTAAACCGGTGATGATGGTGTCAAAGCCCATACTGTCATTTAATGCCATAGCAATGGTATTTGACTGTACTGAGTTATAGCTTAGAGCAAAAGTAATGGTAATTAAAACAGCAAATAAAGCTGCAACAGCAGGCTGTTTTAAAGCATTGCGGATGTAGTAAGCAGGACCACCGTGGTAACCACCCTCACGGAATGGAACCTTGTAGATCTGAGCTAAGGTACTCTCAACGAAGCCTGTAGCTGAACCGATTAAAGCGATGACCCACATCCAGAAGATTGCACCTGGACCACCTAAGGTTACTGCAATTGCGATACCTGCAATGTTACCTACACCTACACGTGAAGCTGTACTGATACAGAATGCCTGGAAAGAGCTGATCTCCTTACCCTTGGTTTTATGACCAACGATACCGTGTCTTAAAACACGAACCATTTCACCAACGTAGAAGATCTGAACGAACTTGGTTTTGATAGTGAAATATATGCCTAAACCAATCAAAACAATGATTAAGACATAAGACCACAGAACGCCATTAACAGCATTAATGGCAGAATCTAAAGTGTCTAGCATTTGAGTTATATCCAGTTAAGTAAAAAATTCAGTGACTATCTATTTTCAGTGACATTTTATGTTGTTGCGCTTTTTAAGACGCAGGAACTTAATTTTTCATTAAATTTCTAGTCAAAGATTGTAAAAATCAAGTTATTGTCCCACAAAAAGCCTTTTTTACAAAGAGAGATATGAACTGCGCCGTTTTTGTTCATGCATTTTGTACACTTCAATTTACAAAATGCATGTGGTAACAGATTTTGGTGAGTGGTTAAATGAGGTTATGTTGAAAATAGGAGTTACTCTCTTAGCTATGCTGTACGTAACACCTTTTTCCTAAGATTTATATAGCTCAGAGTCATTAAGACTACACTTACAGTCCACGACACAGGATAAACTAAAAGCACACCTTCAAAATTATTGAGTACAGGTAGCGCAAATAGGATCCATAAAATTCTGAAGATACAGAATGAGAACAGCAATACCACCATTGGAACTAAACTCTTACCCGCACCCCTTATTGCTCCTGCAAAGACCTGAGTAAAGCCTAACATGCCATAGAATGGGCAGAAATACAGCATTGCAAGATATGCATAGTGGATAGCTTCTCTATCTGAGGTAAACAAGCTTAGAATTGGATTGTGGAAGACAAGCATGATAATGCCGATACCTGCTGTATAGGTAACTCCTATGATAAGACCACAAATGACACCTTTTTTAACGCGCTCAATACAGCCAGCGCCATAGTTTTGTCCTACAAAGGTTGCCATTGCAAGAGAAATACTTAACAAAGGCAAAATATCAAAACCGTCTATCTTAAGATAGATACCATAACCTGCGATGGTCTCGTAGCCAAAGACATTAACGCTTGACTGAATTAGCACATTTGAAAAACAGATCACGGTGTTCTGCATTCCAGCAGGAATGCCCATACGAAGAATTCTCACTAACATCTGCCTATGGAAACGGATTGCTTTTAAATAGACTCTGCATTCATTTTTTGTAGTCATGACGTAGTGTAATGAGAAGATACAGGCTAAAAGCTGACTGATGTTAGTGGCTATAGCAGCTCCTGCTACTCCCATGTCAAAGACAACAATAAACAGTAAATCTAAAACTACATTGATAACTGAAGCATAAGCTAAATAGAGTAAAGATCTTTTGGAATTACCAGAGGCATTTAAAATGCCTGCAATCATGTTGTAGAAGATGGTGAAAATAAGACCAAAAGAGTAGATAAATAAGTAGGTAACAGAGTCATCTAAAATATCTTTTGGAGTATTCATTGCCTCTACCATAGGCCTTGTTAACAGCGCACACAGCACGGTTAAAACCACACCCAAAACTAGTGAAAAAGCTAAAGAGGTATGCACTGATCTGAAGACATTACGTCTGTTTTTAGCACCTAAACATTGAGCAATAACAACACCTGCGCCAACTGCTATACCCTGACAACCTGAAATAATTACTGTCACTATCATGGAGGTTGAAGATACTGCTGCTAATGCCTGTGATCCTACGTAGTTACCTACGATAATTGAATCAACAGTTGAATACATCTGTTGCAGGAAATTGCCTAAGATCAGAGGAATAGAAAAGAAAAGCAAGATCTTAAAGATATTGCCTTCTGTCATGAGCGTAATTTTACTTTTTTGCTTGTCAGTCATAGTCTTAAATATTCTTTTTGCTCATTGTATGCCAATTTGCAAAATAGTCACTAGTAAGACACTAATGATCAAGGATTAGACTTGAGACAACATGTATTGAGTGAGGTTAGTTTGATAATGTTATCAGTATTATCCTAAGAGAGATATTCTAATATTTCATTAGAAGATTGCTTAAATTTCTCCTCATCATCGACTATAGCACTTAATGAGGCTGTTAACTTTTCAATATTGACATTTCGATATCAGAAACTAAAGTTCTAGGAAATCTGTAACACTCATTATCTTTGGATTTGTTACATTTGCTTCAAGAAAATCTTTATCTCCTGTTAACAGAATCTCTATATTTTCCTTAAGAGCTGCTCGTAAAATAGGTCTATCCTTAGGATCTCTAATTTTTTCCTCTTCTGATAATTTGTCTATTGGTGTTTTTACTTCTTTTATAGTTTGAAGAGCATGAAAAAGAAATGCATCAAGATAAACCATCTTATCTGGAAATTTTTGACAAAACTTACGACGTAATTCTTCAATAATATAATCACATACATAAGGCTGAAATGGAGGTTGCACAACTTTTAAGTAAGCTTTGGCAACCTTACCTTTTGGAAATAAGGCTGATGATATCAGGATATTTTTATCTATCATTACTTTAATCATGTGAATCCTTACGTCTTGAATTAGTGATCCACTCAGCGACATCTTCTTCTGACAGAAGCCCAACATTCTTTCCTGAATTTTTCATCTGTTTTTGAAGTTGCATCATCGCATATACAGCGGAATTTACGATTTTAACTTCATTTCCAGTTACAACAAAAGAAACACGATCTCCAGATTCAATTCCAAGAATTTCACGTATTTTCTTGGGAATTGTTACCTGTCCTTTTGCCATAACTTTTGCATCATTAACGTATAAAGTATCTGACATATATCCTCCAAAAGTAGGGATTTCCTATTTTCATACTTAATTATAGAACACTTGAAACAAGTTACAAGGTACTTGCATTGAGATGCCATTCTCAAGATTCTCTAAAAATATGGTATTTCGTATATTTATGAAATAATTGGATTGTCACTCTTTTAATACATTTGTCTAAGATATTTTTCGACAAAACTCTGCACACTAACTGCCTTAATGAAGTAATACGTATTTTCTCACAAACAAATCTGTAACTATTCTAGAGATACAAATTGTATAAATTCTTGAAAAGTTGACATTTACCTTATCCGTGAAATAATAACGGCACAAAATACAACCTAAAAGCTAAGAAATTACCATGCAGAGAGATTTAACCAACGGCTGTGTTTTAAAGAACATTACATTGTTCTCTCTTCCCTACTTTTTATCCTATTTCTTACAAACTCTTTATGGTTTAGCTGATCTTTTCATCATAGGTCAGTTCGATGGTGTAGACAGCATTACATCCGTATCCATTGGTTCACAGATCATGCATATGATAACCGTCATGATTGTGGGGTTATCTATGGGTGCTACTGTATGTATCGCTCAGGCTGTAGGATCTAAAGATAAAGAAAACAAGAATTGAACCTAACAGGAAGGTTTAATAAAAACTGATATTTACTACAAGGCCAAGCAATATAGCCTGGCCTTATGATTATATTACTTCAATTGAGCAATCCTTTACTTTAAAAGATTGTCATCTGTGAAATAATCAATACGCATTGCATGTTTTACTTCACTTAAAGTCTGAGCGGCAGTTGCACGAGCTTTAGCTGTACCCTGCTTTAAGATCTCATAAACATCAGGAAGTCTCTTTTCCCAATCATTGCGTCTTTCACGAATTGGGCGAAGTTCTGTCTGGATAACATTGTTTAAGAACTTCTTAACTACCATGTCACCTAAACCGCCACGCTGATAATGAGCTTTTAACTCATCTAGGTTCTTGTAGTCAGGTAAGTACTCGGCAAAATACTCATCCTTGCAGAATGCATCAAGATAAGTAAATACAGGGTTACCTTCAACATGACCAGGATCTTCTCGACGCAGGTGAGTAGGATCTGTGAACATAGACATAACTTTCTTTTTGGTGTCTTCTTCAGTGTCTGATAAGTAGATGCAGTTACCTAATGACTTACTCATCTTAGCTTTACCATCGATACCAGGTAATCTTAAGCATGACTTATTTGAAGGTAAAACAATCTTAGGTTCGACTAAAGTCTCACCGTAAACTTCGTTGAACTTTCTTACAATTTCACAGCACTGTTCAATCATTGGCATCTGATCTTCACCTGCAGGAACTGTAGTTGCCTTAAAGGCGGTGATATCTGATGCCTGGCTTACTGGATAGCAGAAAAAGCCTAATGGCAGACTTGTTTCAAAATTCTTTTGCTTAATTTCAGCTTTTACAGTTGGGTTACGCTGAACACGAGATACGGTTACTAAGTTCATGTAGTAAACAGTAAGCTCAGCTAACTCAGGGATCATTGACTGAATAAAGATATTTGATTTGGCAGGATCGATACCGCAGCTTAAATAATCTAAGGCTACCTGCATTACATTCTGGCGAACTTTTTCAGGATTATCAGCATTGTCAGTTAAAGCCTGAGCATCTGCGACCATGATATAAACTTCATCGTACTCGCCTGAATTTTGCAGACTAACTCGCTCTTTTAGTGAACCTACATAATGACCTACATGTAGGCGGCCAGTTGGTCTGTCTCCTGTCAAAATAATCTTTTTCACAATAATCTCCGTTTTTTATTCTTTTTGCGCTTTTTATGATGAACAAGCTAAATACAATAAATCTCAATTGTAATTTTGCAAAAAGTGAATTCTATACACTATTTTACTAATACCAAAACAGCAGGTAAACACTTATTCAAAAAAGCCCTTTATTATGCAATATCTTTACTGAAATTAAGAGTTTTTAAGCTCGATTGAGGTAATAAGTGTGAACTCTGATACACAAAGAGACTAAATGAAAGAGAAAAGACAAAGCTTCATCTTATCCGTTGTTTTAAATAAGACGTAACATTAAAAGATAAAGGTAAATTGACTTTTACTTATTGCTTCTGATTTTCTACATCAGGATGCCATTTAGCAAAGGCTTTTATTTTTTCAGAAGTATTAGTGTAATAACGCTCGTTCTTGTTGAATAATGCAGTGACTGTTCCTTGTCACCACATTATTCATACCATTTACGAAATATACATATTTATATTCTTTGACTTGCTAGAACTTAGCTTGTTTATTTTCAACGAAACTATTTTCCAACAAATCGATATTTTCCTTTTCCATACCCAGAAACCGGTTCAATAATTTTTAGCTCAAGCATTTTTTTTAATAAGGATGAACTTCCTGTATTTTTTAGACCAAGCACTTTTATTACATCAGCTCGACCAAATACTTTTTCAAAAGCAAAAATTGCTTTTAATTTTTTAATATGCTCAATCGTCCTTATGGATAAGGTTGCTTTTACGTCAGAATTTGCAATATCAATGTTCGTTTTTTCGGAGCCAATGTTCGCTTTTTCATATAAATTTAACGGACATCTTACATGCAACTCTCTATTACGAAGAGGATTGTTTTCATTCAGCAATAGATTCCTTAAGAATAACTCCAAATACTCTGTCGTCTCGTGAATTCCATTTTTTAAATCGTTGTAGTTAGCTCTAACTAAAGCATTACGGAAATACCAAGCATTTTCGGCAAAAGTGCTATTAGTTACGTCAAATCCAAGAGTATGTAAATATTTAATTAAGAAAACAGCTATGGTTCTAGTGTTTCCTTCTCCAAAGACATGTATCTGCCACAATCTAGAAATAAAAACAGCTAAATGGTGAATAATTTCATCCATTGAAAGATTTTTGTATGAAAACTTTTTCTCACAAGAAAAATCGTAATCAAGAGTTGCAAGCAACTCTGTTGCACTACCATAAATAACGGTGGCACCATCTAGAACCCACTCTTTTTTTGTAATGTTGTAATCACGGATTCGACCTGCGTGTGAGTAGAGCCCTGTAAACAACTTTCTATGGATAGAAAGGTACTCCTGATAAGTAAAACTAAAGGCTTTCTCAGAAATCAAAGTCGCTATTCTTGCAGAAACCTTATCAGCTTCCTCAGTTCTGTCTGAAGTACTATGTGACGTTTTTTCATTGTAGTACTGCTGCAAAAGCGAATTTGCTTCTTCAAACGAAATCTCACCTTCAATATTACGAAGAGCGATACTCAGCAAATATTCTGAGGTTTTAAGACCGTCAACTGCTTGCAAGCCAATAGCTGTATGCCATGCATAGACTTTATATTTCTTCTCAGGTTCAGATCCTATAATGTATTCTTCAAAAGGATCTCTATTCAATCTGTTTCTCCGTAATTTTCTTATTCAGATATAGTCTTCACAGGCATTAAAGGATCGTTCAAAAGTATTGCTACCACAAAACAAATAGTGAAAAGCTGTCATGAACATCTTAATAAAAACGTCTTTTCCCATCTATAGATGGTTAATTTACTTTGATAGTAACACCACAGTCTCAATATGAGATGAGTAAGGAAACATATCAAAGCCTTGCACTTCATCAATTACAAAGCCACTGTCTTTTAAGCTCTTTAAATCGCGCTCAAGCGCCTTTAATGAGCAAAAGATGTAGGCTAGTTTTATAGGTGAGTTTAATTCTGATAGTGCCTTACAAGCATCATCCCCAATACCAACTCTTGAAGGATCACAGATAATTGAGGATATATCTTTTGCTTTTACTAAAGAGTTAATAACTTCTCTGATGTCACCTACGATAAACTCAGTATTCTCAATGTGGTTATGCTTTGCGTTCTCAATAGCATCAGCTATTGATTCAGGCACAATTTCCACACCAATGACCTTTTTAAAGTTCTTAGATAAGGGTAAAGTCATGGTGCCTACGCCACAGCATAGATCTAAAGCTGTTTTGTCTTTATCCTCACCACAAAAAGATACAGCCTTTTCGTACATTTTTTGCGCTACAGGGTAATTTACCTGTAAAAAGGTATAAGGTCCTGCTTTGTAGTCAAATCCACAAAGATCTAGAGAAATCTCAGCTTTACCTGAAATTAAGATCATCTCATCTGACAGGATCTTATTAGAATTAGCTTCATTTACATTAAGATAAAGTGAGTCCACTTTATCTTTAAATTCTGTCTTTAACCTTTCTATAAAGATATTACTTGGCTTTTTAGATACTACTAAAACTGCCATCTTCTCTTTTATAGTGTCACGTAATAATAAAGAGCGTAACAGGCCTTGTTGAGTAGTCTCATCATAAACTGTTAGGTTCTCTTTAGTGAAAAACTCACACAACTCATTAGCAAGACTTGAGAACCACTTCGGTTCTAAGGAGCAGTTTGAGACAGCAATAACTTCATGAGAATGGACTTTGTAAAAACCATTTACAATCCTATCATCCTGTTTTGCAAAGTAACGAATGCTCTTATAGCGGGATGGTTTTGTAAGATCAGCTTTTTCAATAGGTTTTAGGTTACAGTTATCAATACCAGCCTTTTTTAAAGCTTGAGCAATCATTTGCTGTTTACGCTTTAAAGTACCATCATAACTTATAGGACCAAAAGACATCACTGACTGTAGTGACTCATCTTTATAGTCAACTCTGTCAGGTGATTTTTTAATGATCTCAATGACCTTGCCAGGTCGTCTTTTAGAGCCATTTGCAAATGGTACATCAATCTTTACAAGAACAGTCTCACCATCAATTACACCATCTAAATAGATCTCATAGTTCTCATAATGAGCAATACCCTGACCTTTGTCATTTAACTTTTCAACATAAAGTTCTACAGGATCTTTATATTCTGTAAAGATTATCTGTTTTATCTTTTTAGGCATGGGTAAGTACTATCCTCAAGATCTTGTTTTTGTAAAAGCTAATTTATTCATGATATTACTCATGATTTTTTACTCATGCGTTTTTAACATGAGCTTTTACTAAGGACTTTGATGATTATTTTTAGCGTTGTCTCTGTATTTTTACTAAGTTTACACTAAGATTGAATGCATAAGATTAACATATACAAAGTTTTAAACAAAAAGGATCATCCTATGAGTAAGAATTTAATTCTAATTGGATATACTTGTCTTGGAATGTTGTGTGCAACTACTTTAAATGCCTGCACCAATCCAGTTTCAGAAGCTGGTACGGTTAACACTTATTATGAAGGTACCATTACCGGTATTGAAGCAATTGATATTGCCAATAAAAAGAACGATAACACCTCAAATACTATTTTAGGTGCCGTAGGCGGAGCTCTTTTAGGAAATCTTATAAGCAAAAACAGCACCGGCACTGCCGTAGGCGCGGGATTAGGAGCCTTAGCAGCAGGTTCCGCATCAAAATACATGGACAGACATGACGGTGTAAGATTAACCATTGATTCAGACAATGGTCCTTTGATTGTCGATATGCCATTCTCATGCAAATATGCTGTAGGCAAAAAGGTACGTTTAATCTCAGGTAGCTCACAAGGATCTGTAATGGTTAAACAGAACGGACGTTATGTAACAGCAACTGAAGACAGCTATACTAAGTGCCCTGCTGTTTACAATGCAATTAAAAACAATTAGTCTTTTTTGGAAGGATTAAGTGGTGGCCCATTCCTGACTTGAACAGGAGACCAAACGATTATGAGTCGTCTGCTCTAACCAACTGAGCTAATGGGCCATTGTTCGAGGGGTTATTTTACAGGTTACCCTCTCTCCCGTCAAGATTTTAAATCTTTACTCAAAATCTCCTTCTGGATCTGAGTGTACTCAGATAAAGCATCCATCTTACCTTGGCTCATCTCCACACTAAGGATTTTGGCTCTGTCTTTTAGAGGCTTTGTTATAACTTCACTTAAGATATCTGCAAAATACTCTATTCTGTCCACATAAGGGATCTCCCTAATCTCACCACCTGATTCAAAGGTAAGATTCAGTGGAGCACTGATTAACAGCCTTACAATCTTTTCATAAGATGTCTGGCGAGTCTGTTCAATGAATTTAGCTGGAGTTATATCAGGAGTTTTTGCAATGATCTTTAATAAACCTTCTAACTCATCTGCACCCTTTACGCCTAATCGTTTGCACAAAGCTACAAACTCATCTAGTGCAAACTCTCTTTGTACATTAGAGACCACAGTAGGCTGCTGAATAATAAAGGCCATGAGTTTTCTCATAGGAGTTTTAAAGAAGTCCCTTGAGACCTCATTTTTAGCAATCTGTTCCTGTTCTTTTTTCTCTTGAGCTACATAAACTCGAGGCTGTTCAACATGAGTTTGCTTTAGCATGTCATAAAGCTGATTTTCAGAAATGCCTGATGGCTTTGAGAGCAACTTTAAAGCAACCGACTGTAATGAAACTAAAGGAATAGCTTTAATCAGCTTTATGGTGTCTGAGATAAAGTTTGATAAAGAATTAGGATCTTTTAAATCATAGCTTTGAGACTTATGTACTATCAAAAACTCTGGATAGCTCATAGCTTCATCTAAGAACTTTACAAAAGCACCTAAGCCTTGCTCTCTTACTAAAGAATCAGGATCATGCTCTGGAGGCAAGAATGCAAAACGAATTTCTTTACCATCCTGCAAAATTGGAGTTACTGTTTCTAAGGCATGCCAAGCAGCATGACGACCTGCGCTATCTCCGTCATAACAGCACACAACTTTGTCAGTGTAACGGAACATCTCTTTAATCTGCTCAGGTGTAGTTGCTGTACCTAATGAAGCTACAGCATAGGTACACCCAGCCTGTCGCACTGAGATCACATCCATATATCCTTCAACAACCACAATACGTGGTGGACGGTTGTTATTAGCTTTTAAGACCTCATATAGACCAAATAACTCATTACGCTTACGGTAAATAGGAGTTTCTTTGGTGTTCATGTACTTAGGCTTGTCATCGCCCATAGTTCTGCCACCAAAACTGATGATCCTGCCTCGTCTGTCAAAGATAGGGATCATGACACGGTTACGGTACATAGAGTGCACACCGTAGTCGTTGCGCACTAACATACCTAAATCAATTAACTTCTGCTCTGTTTTAGGATCCTGACATAACCTTTCTTGCAAAAAGTGAGGATTTTTAGGAGCAAAACCTAAGCGACACTTTAAGATAGTATCTCGTGTCAAACCACGATTTTTTGAAAAATACTCAAGACCAGGAGCGCCTTCAGGTGAGTTTAATACCTGAGTATATAAGGTCGCACATCTGTCCATGAGGTCGTAATACTCTTTTTGCAGATCGACTTCTTCTTTGGAACGGGTATTAGTTGTGTCATATTCAACGGTTAAACCTGCATTTTGAGCAATTTCTTCAACTGCCTCGGGAAAACTCAGGTTCTTTAATTTCATGATGAAATCAATGACGTTGCCATGCTCTTTACAGCCAAAACAGTAAAACATCTGCTTTGCTGGTGTGACACTAAATGAGGGAGTCTTCTCATGATGAAATGGACAGCAGCAGGTATAGTTTGCGCCTGACTTTTTTAAAGTTACATACTGACCTATGACCTTTTCAATAGGAACATTTGGCAGTAACTTTTCGGTAATAAAACTTTTCTTGATAAACGGCATGGCAAACTCTTTAAGGTATCTCTTAATACTGTCTTACATCTCTGATTTTTAACAGCATTTTACTTAACATAAAGTTAACGATTACTGTGTATTATATGAACATTCAGGCTGTCTTGATAGCGACTAATATAACCGACAATTAATACAAAAATGGTAGAATAGTGTCAAAAAATACGAATTTTAAGAACTTTTTTTAATATTTCCCAAATTTAAGCTGTTTTAAAGCTACGATAATTGCACTTTTACGGAAAACAAATGTCTACATACATCTTTGGTGATCTTCACGGCTGTTATGATGAATTTACAGCTCTTTTGAAAAATATCAACTACAACGAAAACGAAGATGAACTAATCTTTACTGGTGATTTAATTGGAAGAGGTCCAAAGCCTGTTGATACTTTAAATTTAATCACTGCGTTAAAGGCAAAACACCCAGGACGAATTCACTCTGTTTTAGGCAATCATGACTTAAACTTTTTAGCTGTTTTGTATGGCTATCACAAAGCCAAAGCTAAAGATAATTTAGATGTGCTCCTAAACGCTCCAAAGCTTAATGACTATATTGAGTTTTTTAAAAGCACCCCTCTTTTATATGTTGATCCTGAGAAAAAAATAGCTGTAGTTCACGCTGGTATCTATCCTAAATGGTCAATTGATGAAGCTCAAAAACACTCCATTGTCATTTCAAAAGTATTAAAAGATCCTCTGCATACAAAAGTCTTATTAGCAAATATGTATGCAGATCATCCTGATCATTTTGAAGAGCAAATGCTGTCATCAGATCTTAACTACTGGAGATTTATCGTAAGCGCCTTTACAAGAATGAGATTATGCTCAAAAGAACTTGTACTCGATTACGGTCATTCAGACTGCACTGTAATTGATGCTCAAAAGGACAATATCTATCCTTGGTTTAACTTTGGGTCCCCTTTTGAATACAAAAGGGAGAACTTTACGCTGTTCTTTGGTCACTGGGCAGCTTTAAATGCTCAATGTGACAGAGAACATGTTATAGCTTTAGATACTGGATGTGTTTGGGGTGACAGACTTACTTGCTATGCCCTCGAGAAACAAGAAAAAATTTCAGTTTTATCACTGCAAAAGAAAAGAGAATCTAAATAGTTAGATTTCTTCACTAACATTTTACTTAGTTAACATTTCAAATTTAAAAGCAGCATTTAGTTTAAATACTGCTTTTTTTATTCATTTTCAATAAATTAAATTTAATTATTGAAATTTTATTTCATTATCATTTTTATTTCTTCTAAAGACTTATCATTTTATTGATCATTTTTGTGCATAATTTTAATTTTTTACACAAATTTGAATTTTTATAAATTTGTTTTAATAATAATCTAACATTTTAGTTTTACTATAACAAGCAAGGATCATTCTTGTAAATAATTCACCTTTTACATAAATTTAAACATGCATACATTCAAACATATAAGTTAGTTAAAACATAACAATCGTACAAGCTTGAGGAAGTGCTCTTTAGGTGTACAGATATACGTAAACAACTATGGTGTTCATTATGGAAAAGACAGAAAAAATCATCCGCACAGCTATATTCTCGTCTGTAGGATATCTCTGTGCTGGAATTGCAGTTTCACTTTTTGCAGGTATTAACCTCTGGTCTCAATTTTTAGAAAACGATGAAACTGTGTTTTCACTTGCAGTGGTTCTAACTTTCATACTCTCTGCAATTGCTGGTATTGTGCTAATCCGTTATCTGGTACCAAAGATTGGTGCTAAGACTGTTTATGAACAGGATATCTTAGTTGCCATGATTGGTATGCTCTTTATTGCACTTGCAATTAACATAGCCATGCTCTTTGTAGGTATCATAATCTGCTCTGGTGCTTTAGCAGTGTTCTTCTATGAGAACTTTACAAGACAGTTAAACTTCGTAAAAGAGCTCAATCACTCAAAGTTTAATCAGAGTAAACAAAGCAATTCTAAAGTCTTTTACCTTTCTGGTTGGGCACTAGGACCTATCATTGCAGTACTTGCTATCTCTATCTTTTCAAATCTAATTGGTGTTCTTACTCTAAGAATTCTCTTTGCGCACTTTATCGTGATCTCATTTTGGTTATGGATACAACGTTTAGGTGTTCATGAAGCTTTTGAAGATGCACCTACTGCTCTTTTAGCTCATCTGCAAGAAGATGCATCAGCTAATGGGAAAACAACGGCTGATATTACTAATAAAGATACTTCAACTGACAAAGCTCACATACAAGATGGCAATAAGAGTCAGGATGCTACAGCAAAAGACAATAAAGACACTTCTCTAGACAGTAATGAAAAGGTAAAGGTTTCTTCTTGTAATCCTTCAGATAAGATAGCCCAAACAGAGTCTAATGTGACAGACAAATCTCAGAATAACTAAAGGATAACAAATGAAAAACGTTTATAAACTCCTGATGCTATCTGTACTGTTACTAGCATCGCCTTATGCCCTTGCAGACGAACCTTTATTTACAAGATACACTTTCTATGGCATTCGCTATGAGATGATTATCTTTGCGCTAATGTTAGTAGGCGTTGCAGTCTTTTACACCAAGACCATGAAGGTAGCTATCATCGGGCTACTCTCATTGTGCTTTTATAAATACGAATTTACTGACGGCTTTTCTGTAATAAAAAAACTAATTGGCTATGTAAATACTGATGGTCAATTTATAAGTGGCTCTTGGAATACTTATCTAAACCTGGCTTTAATGCTGCCTGGATTCTCAGTATTAGCAAAAGTATTCGAAGACTCAAAGTTACCTTCAATAATTCCCCGTTTTCTGCCTAAAGGTCACTGGGGTGGCTTTGCACTCTTACTGTGTATATTTGTACTAAGTACCTTCTTAGATAATATTGCAGCAGCCATGATTGGTGGTTCAATTGCCATGATCGTCTTTAAAGGTAAGGTACATATTGGCTTTGTCGCTGCAATTTGTGCAGCCTCAAACGCAGGTGGTGCAGGCTCCGTCGTAGGAGATACCACAACTACTTTAATCTGGATCTTTGGTAAAGATCCTTTGGTTTTAGCACATGCTTTCTTACCTGCAACTGTAGCTATACTAGTAGTAGCTTACTTTGCTTCAAAACAGCAGGAAAAATACCATCCTATTACTACAGAAATAGAGAGCAACATCACTGTCGATAAAAAGAAACTCTCGGTTGTAGGCTTAATCTTAATTGGTGCTATCAGCTTTAATTATTTCTTTGAGTTCCCGGCTTTAGGTATCTGGATTGCAATTATCTTAGGAGAGATCATTACAAGAGTTGATCTTAGAGTTGTAAAGTCATCCTACGAGAGTACTGTCTTCCTGGTTGCTTTAGTATTCTGTGCAGAATTAGTGCCTATTGAATCAGTTCCTGATGCTTCTATTCTATCTACCATGGCTATAGGTTATGTTTCAGCTGTATTTAACAACATCCCATTAACGCAGCTGTGCCTAATCAAGGGTGGTTATGACTGGGCACTTATTTCCTATGCTGTAGGCTTTGGTGGCTCTATGATTTGGTTTGGCTCATCAGCAGGTGTTGCAGTCTGCGATATGTTCCACAAAGCTCGCAGCTTCGTTAACTGGTTACGTTATGGCTGGCATATACCATTTGCCTTCATGGTAGGCTTTGGTGTTTACCTTCTAGTTTTAGGATGGGATCCTATGAAGGGCAATCCACCAGATCAGATGCCAGAACCTGTTTCATATTCACAGAGTATTGGTAACAGTCAGATCCACAATGCAAAGCCTCATGATGCTCAAGATCTAAAAGTAGAACAGGTAGAAAAAGAATAAAAGATTATAAGTAAGGCAGTTTTTAGGGAGCTTCAATGCTCCCTATTTTTTTTATTTAATCCAAGTTTGGAAGTGGTAGTCAAATCCACACTTGTCTGAATGGAAAGCTACATCATCATGTAGTTTAAATGGATATTTAGTAAAATCAGGGAATTTAGTGTCGCCTGCAAATTCCTTGTCGATAGTAGTCAGATGCAGAGTTGATGCTAATGGTAAAGCCTCAGCATACATACGAGCACCACCTATTACCATCAGAGTCTTATCTCCTACAAGATCTATTGCCTCTGCTAGTGACTTTACTACAGTAAGACCTTCAACCTCTTTTGTGAAGGTTGAACTTACCATGATGTTCATTCTGTTTGGAAGAACACGACCAATAGACTCAAAGGTTCTTCTGCCCATAACTACAGGGTGCCCTGTAGTTATTTCTTTAAAGTGCTTAAGATCTTCGGACAAATGCCAAGGGATCTGACCTTCATTGCCAATAACAAAGTTCTTTGCTATCGCTACAATAATTTGAATATCGGCCATGGTTAGTTCCTATAGATAAACTCAGGACCTTCATCATCGTCAAAATCGTCATCATCGCGATTATTTTCACGAACTTCAGGCTCAGTCCAGATGAATTCTTCAGCTTTTGGTTTCTCAGGCTCTTCAAGCTCTTTTTGCTTAACCTCATCCACAAGATCTTGTAGTGCATAGATAAGATCATTTACACCGGTCTTAGCTAGGCCTGAAATGATAAAGGTTCTCTCAGGCTTTACTTCAACAGATGATGCGATCTTCTCTAAAATTTCCTGTGCTTCTTCTTCAGTACCTAAATCAACCTTATTGGCAACTAACCAGCGAGGCTTGTTGTAAAGCTCATGAGCGTACTGCTTAATCTCATTTTCGATGATATTAGCGTTTTCTACAGGATCAGAACCATCAATAGGATGAATATCAACTAAGTGAACTAAAACACGGCAACGCTCCAGGTGCTTTAAGAAGCGGTGACCAAGGCCTGCGCCTTCTGATGCGCCTTCAATAAGGCCAGGAATATCCTCAATTACAAAAGAACGTCCCTGTGAAGTTTTAACTACACCTAAAGATGGGACTAAGGTAGTAAATGGATAATCAGCAACCTTTGGTTTTGCTGCAGATACAGCTCTTACAAAGGTAGATTTACCGGCATTAGGCAGACCTACTAAACCTACGTCTGATACTAACAGCATCTCAAGCTTTAACTGACGACGCTCACCTGGAGTACCGTTAGTCTTCTGTCTTGGAGCCTGATTAGTAGCTGACTTGAAGTGAGTATTACCAAAGCCATGACGACCGCCACGAGCCACGCATAATACATCCCCTTCTTTTCTAAGATCACCAATAACCTCACCAGTTGCTACATCGGTTACTCGTGTTCCTACAGGAACTAAAAGGATCTTGTCCTCTCCGCGAGCGCCAGTACAATCTGCAGTACCGCCGTTTTCACCACGACCTGCCTGATAGAATTTAGTAAATCTATAATCAACTAAAGTATTGAGATTTACGTCAGCTTTCATGTAAACGTCGCCACCGTCACCTCCGTCACCACCATTAGGGCCACCACGAGGTACGTACTTTTCACGTCTAAAGCTAACAATACCGTTACCACCATCACCAGCTTCTACGCGGATTATGGCTTCATCAACGAATTTCACCTTATGATCCTCCAGATTACAAGATGGCAGCAGGTATGCGCCACTTTACTTATTTGATACTGATAAAAAGTCAATACAGACTAAAAAGGCCCGCATCTGCGAGCCCTTTTATTGTAAACCAAATTCGGTATTACTGCTGAGTCTCAACGATCTCAACGAACTTGCGGCCCTTAGCGCCACGAGTTACGAAGGTAACTTTACCGTTTGCCTTAGCAAATAATGAATCATCCTTTGCTAAACCAACGTTTGCACCTGCGTGGAAGTGTGTACCGCGCTGACGAACGATGATGCTACCAGCTGATACAGTCTCACCAGCGTAAGCTTTAACGCCTAAACGCTGAGCATTGGAATCGCGGCCGTTACGAACGGAACCACCAGCTTTCTTGTGTGCCATTTATTCCTTTCTCCTAACTAAATTACTGCTGAATACCAGTAATCTGTAAATCGGTAAACCACTGACGATGGCCAGTAACCTTCTGGTGGTGCTTACGACGACGGAACTTAACAATCTTAACTTTCTCGCCACCGTGTGCGCCTAAAACCTTAGCGGTAACCTTTGCACCATCTAAGTATGGAGCGCCAACTTTGATATTGGTGCCATCTGATACTAATAGAACTTTATCTAGTTCGATATCGCTGCCAGCCTGGGCATCGAGTAGCTCAACGCTTAGCACGTCGCCCTCGGAAACCTTGTGCTGCTTGCCGCCGCAAAAAATAACTGCGTACATGCTCAAACTCCGGGTAAATGCAGGAGTTCTGCTCCCGCAATCAATTAAAACTGTGCCCACTTGGGGCGATAATGGGTCATTATTTTACAGACAAAATAAGTAAATTGCAAGTCTTCTGACAAGACTTGCACTTATTAATTATCTCTGGATTACGCTTTTTCATTAATACATGTAGTTTAATGCATTAATCGACCTACAAAAAGCGGTATGAATTTTATAGCTTATTCAGTGCAATTTCAAGATTTTTATTAATTCATGCACTAATCACTCGTTATTCGATGTTACAATTACATAATCTTGTGAGAGTTATAGCATGTATACAGTTGATAATGAAATAAAAAACGACTTAGATAAAGTCGAAGAGATCCTATCTACACTCCTGTCAGGATCTGCCTATGAAGCAAATGTAAATGCAATGTGCCAGCATGTAGTAAAAGCTGGAGGCAAAAGAATTAGACCTAAATTATCAATCTTATCATGGCATGCCTTAAACTCACATAACGATTCTCAAAATTATGAAAGAATGCTTAAGTTTGCCTCTGCAACCGAGCTTCTTCATACAGCAACGCTAGTTCATGATGATGTCATCGATAAAGCAACTATAAGACGTGGTGTAAGCACTTTAAATGATACAGAGGGCAATCATGCTGCTGTATTAGCAGGTGACTACTTATTTACCCGTTGTTTCTTCTGCTTGCATGATGTTCAAGAGCCAAAGCTCTTCTCTCTTGTTAATGAGACTCTAGCTGCCTTAGTAATGGGTGAAATCAATCAGCTTCATAATCAAGGAGATTTAAATATCTCAATTCAAGATTATGAACAGACTATCTATTGCAAAACAGGTGCTCTCTTTGAACTTACCACCTCAGGTATTGCAGTTTTAGAAAAAGCTCCTGAGAACATTGTTAATGCTTTAAAAGAGTATGGCAAGCAGTTGGGTATTGCTTTTCAGGTAGCAGATGACATGCTAGATTATTCTTCTAGTACTCAAACTTTAGGCAAGTCTATAGGTGAAGATCTTGAAGATGGCAGAATTACCTTACCTTTAATTTTAGCTTTAAAGAACACCTCTGATAAAAGGGCTCTTGAAAAAGCCATTAAAGATTGTGATTTAGAAAAGGTATTAACCTTTATCAAAGAGTCTGACTCATTATCTAAATGTCGTGATTTTGCTTTTGGAGCTGTCGAAAAAGCTAAAAAAGCTTTAGAGGTTTTAGAGGATTCACCTTATAAAGAGATGTTAGTTGAACTTGCTAAAAAAGCGGCTAACAGATCAAAATAACTAGAGGCTGTGCTCTAGTTATTCTTTTAAAGCCACCGCTGTGTTTTTTATTTTCTTATCTGGTATTAACTCAGCGAATTCTAACCTACACCTTAGAACTAAATAATAATGCCTTGCAGATGGTCAACTTCGTGCTGTACGATTTGTGCAGAAAAGCCTGATAACTTCTTAGACTTCTTTTTGAACTTATGATCTTCATACTCAACTACGATGCTCTTGTAACGAGTAGTCTTTCTTACCCCTTCTAAAGATAAACAACCTTCTTCAGTTTCATAAGGATCATGTTTTTCTACAATCACAGGATTGTACATAATCACCAAAGTCTGATGAATGTTAACTGCAATGATATTGAGTGAATGACCAATCATGTTAGCAGCAAGTCCTACACAGTTTTCACTGTTATGCTCTAGAGTATCTAATAAATCTACAGCTACCTGTTTGTCTTTAATGGTAGCGTTAACACTTGGGATCTTTAAGAACTCTTCGTCTTTGACAATATCTCTAATCATGTTTTGCGCTTTAAATTCTTTACGGTTTTAGTTTTTTACTTGCAAAAAAGGCCTAGTCATCACTGAGAAGGCCTTTTAGTTTTAAGTTGTTTACTAAAGATTAATCAGCAAATGGATCATCTAAGTAAATGGTCTGATCTCTTTCAGGTCCGGTTGATAAAATTGCAACCTTAGCACCTGATAACTCTTCTAGACGCCTGATGTACTTCTGAGCATTTACAGGTAAGTCTTCCCACTTGGTTACACCAAAGGTTGACTCCTTCCAACCAGGCATTGACTCATATACAGGAGTTATACCTTCATACTCATGAGCTGATAAAGGAGGTAACTGACGAATTGAACCGTCCTTCATCTTGTAAGCAGTACAGATCTTAACTTCATCCATACCGTCTAATACGTCCATCTTCATTAAAGCTAAACCTGTTAATGAATTGATGGTTACAGCACGACGCATTGCAACAGCATCATACCAGCCAGTACGACGAGGACGACCAGTTACAGCACCGAACTCAGCACCGCGCTTACGGATACCTTCACCTACTTCATCATTTAACTCTGTAGGGTATGGACCGCCACCTACACGAGTGGTGTAAACTTTAGCGATACCTAAAACATAATCAATATCTAAAGGACCTGCACCAGAACCTGTTACACAGCCACCTGCTACAGTATTTGATGAGGTAACAAATGGGTAGGTACCATAATCAATATCTAAGAATGTACCCTGAGCGCCCTCAAATAAGATCTTCTTATTTGCCTTACGACCTTCAGCTAAGATCTCTGAAACATCAGCTACCATCGCTAATAAACGATCACGGATACCTTCTACATAAGCTAAAACAGACTCATATGAAACTTCAGGCTCATTGTAGTAATTCTTTAGCATGAAGTTTCTGTAATCTAATAAGCTCTTTAGACGAGACTTAAAGTTCTCCATATCATAAAGATCACCTACACGAACGCCTCTACGAGCAACCTTATCCTCATAACATGGGCCGATACCACGACCTGTAGTACCGATAGCATTCTTACCACGTAGTTTCTCAGCACCTTTATCGATAGCAGGATGAATTGGTAACAATAAAGCACTAGCGCCTGATACCTTAATTCTCTTTTCTACATCTTCAACACCAGCCTTATTTAACTCCTCGATTTCCTCGAAAAGAGCACCTGGGTTCACTACGACACCAGAACCGATAAGGCATAAGCATGATTTGTGTAAAATTCCTGATGGAACTAAACGAACCACTACCTTCTTATTGCCTACAACTAAGGTGTGACCTGCATTGTTGCCACCCTGGCTGCGAACTACTATGTTAGCCTTTGAAGTTAATAAATCAGCGACTTTACCTTTACCTTCGTCGCCCCATTGTGTACCAAGCACAATCACATTGTTAGGCATTATTTATTCCTCGTTGAAGAACCCTAGTTGTAAAAAAAATTCACCGAACTTAAGATTATACATAATTATGGTTTACTTGTACCATTTGCATCATTAAAGAATTTGAAAAATTCACTATCTGGCTGTAATACAAGTGTATCTTTACCCTTCATTGAATTCTTATAAGCGTCCATTGAACGTAAGAACTCAAAGAGTTTTGGATTCTGTTTGTAGGCTTCAGCATAAATTCTGGTAGCTTCAGCATCACCTTCTCCGCGTAGTGAGCGAGCCTGTCTTTCAGCTTCTGCAATCTTCACTACAACTTCTCTATCAGCATGAGCCTTAATTGCCTCAGCTTCTTTGCGACCCTGTGATCTGTGCAATTTAGCTACAGCATCACGCTCAGCTCTCATACGCTGATAAATAGAATTTGAAACCTCTGGAGGTAAGTTAATCTGTTTGATACGCACATCAACAATCTTGATACCTAAAGCTTTAGCAGATGTTCCAATGTCTTTTAGAGCATTCTGCATCACTTCATCACGCTTTGACTGACTTACTGTAGCCTCAGGAGTTGTCTCCTGGCTATTAGCAGCAGTATCTGTAGTGTTGTCGGTTGTAGTCTCATTTTGAGCATTATCAACAACTGTATCAAAATCACTCTCTTCTAGAGCTGCATCCTGACCATTGTTCTGACCTGACACGATCTCATGAATAGTCAAACGACCAATCTGACTTCTTAAAGAGTTGTTAATGCGTCTGCGTAATAACTCTTCTGCCTGTAACTTGTTACCACCTGCGGTGGTTAAGTAATAAGTTGCAGCATCTAAAATCTGCCACTTAACATAAGAGTCAATAATCACATCTTTTTTCTCTGAGGTTACGAATCTGTCAGCTGATGAGCTGATAGTCTGAATACGTACATCAAGATCTTTTACATGATCAATAAATGGAGCTTTAATATGCAGACCAGGATCGACGATATTAAGCTTACCATCTGAATTTCTTAAAACTTTACCGAATCTTGTAACGATGCCCTTTGAGCCTTCGTTTACTACATAAAGACTGTTAAAGCCAATAAAACCTAAAACCACTACTACAATCAGCAGCAGATTAAGCAATCCCTTATTCATTATCTTACCCTCCTGCTTGAAGTACCGTAGCTATTTTGAGTGCTCTCTGACAGAGGTGGATACTGATCCTCTGTTCTTAAAGGAACCTGCTGTGTATTTGAACTCTGTGAAGTACTTGCAGGTGTAGAGCTTTGGCTTTGTGTATTCTCAGTTTTTACACTCTCAGTGTTTGCATTTGACTGAGGCATTGGCAGATATAAAACTGGTGATGAACCTTTAGGTACATCTAAGAAGATCTTCTGGCTCTTGCCTAGAACTTCCTGCATGGTCTCAAGATAAATTCTAGTCTTGGTAATATCAGGAGCTGCATTGTACTCAGGTAATACCTTTTCAAAGCGAGCAACCTCACCTTCTGCCTTCAGCACTACCTGAGAGCGGTAAGCTTCAGATTCTTGTTTAATTCTCTGAACCTGACCTTCTGCTTTTGGTAAGACCTCATTAGCATAAGCTTCAGCTTCTCTCTTGTAACGCTGCTCATCTTCCTGAGCTGCAATAGCATCATCGAAAGCTTCTTTTACCTGATCTGGAGCTCTTGCTGGTAAGAAGTTAACATCAACAATGGTAAGACCTGTGTTATAAGGTTGAATAATAGAGGTTAGAAGTTCTCTAGTGTTCTGACGCACCATCTCACGACCTGAGGTTAGAATATCATCCATTAAGGTATGACCTACCACATAACGCAAAGCGCTGTCTGTTGCTTCTAATAAGGTGTTATCAGGATTTACTACAGAGTATAGATATTTAACAGGATCAGAAATTCTGTACTGAACATCCATCTCTACGATAACTACGTTTTCATCTTCTGTAAGCATGGTACCTGATGACTGAATTGAGCGAACCTGCTCAATATCTACTACATTTACAGTATCAATGCCTGAGAATTTCCAGCGCAGACCTGAATCTACAACATCGTAGATTTTACCAAATCTTAAAACTACGCCCTTTTCAGCTTCCTTTACAGTATAAAAACCTGTAAAGATATAGAAGCCTAGCGCAATTACAGCAACTAGTGTAAAGACGTTTAATCCAGAAGCTGGAGCTTTACCGCTTCTTGAAGAAGAACGTTTTCCATTTAAACCTAAAAGATCTTTTAAAGATTTTAAAAGACCTGACAGTAAATCGTCTGCAGAGGAACGTCTACTCTCACGACCCCAAGGATCTTGAGAAGATTGTTCTCTCTTCTTTTCTTCATCTGAAGAATTATTTGAGCCAGGAGCATTCCAGCCCATAAGATCTTTATTATTTTCCATATTTCTAGTTCACTGAGTCAAAATCAAATTCATTGCTCTGTATCCAAGGCTTTTTCTCTTGCATACAGGTATCAGATAAGGCACCATTGGTTTTGCTGTCAATAATTGCAGCATCTACAGCTGTAATTTTTACATTTAAAAGACAGTTTCCATTTTCATCATATTGTTCTGAATCAACTGCATTTGATGCATACAGTAGGCTTCTTAATTTGCCGTGACGTCCGTCTATCTTAACAGTAAATTCGCACAAATTATCAGATAAAAGCTCACTTACGGCTGATAATAATTTATCAATACCAAAACCTGTAAGAGCACTCACATATACACGGTGAGGAGCGCCATTATCATCTCGGATAATCTCATCGGCACTGTCTTCAATAAGATCGGCCTTATTGTAGACAACCAAAGTTTTAATATCCTCTGCTCCTACTTGTTTTAAAACAGCATTTACAGCTTCGATATTAGATTCTTTGTGCTCATCTGAGGCATCCACAACATGTAACAGTAAATCAGCCTGAGCAGTCTCTTCTAGAGTACCTCTAAAAGCTGCAACTAAATCATGAGGTAAATGACGAATAAAACCTACAGTATCAGCAAATACAGCTTTACCAATTACAGGTAATTCTACAGTTCTCAATGTAGGATCTAATGTTGCAAACAACTGATTAGCAGCATAGACATCTGAATTTGTAAGTCTATTAAACAGTGTTGATTTACCTGCATTGGTATAACCTACAAAAGACACTACAGGAACAGCATTCTTTTTTCTAAGACTTCTGTTCTGTTCACGTCTTAAAGCTACCACATCAAGATCTTTTTTAATGGCAGCAATTCTTTCTCTTAATGCACGTCTGTCTAACTCGATCTGAGTTTCACCAGGACCGCCTCTTAAACCGAAACCACCTTTCTGTCTTTCAAGGTGAGTCCAGCCTCTTACAAGTCTAGCCTGTTCATACTGCAACTGAGCTAACTCAACTTGCAATTTACCTTCATAGGTTCTAGCTCTTTGCGCAAAGATAGTCAGGATGAGAGCAACTCTATCCATAACTCTTACACCAAAAGCTTTCTCTAAATTTCTTTCTTGGGCAGGAGTAAGTTTGTTATTAAAGATTACAGTCTGAACTTCATAAGCTTTGACTGCATCGGATACTTCGACCACTTTACCTGAACCGATAAAAGTACTTGGATCAGGCGCTTCGCGCTTACAAGAAACGCAAAAAACTACATCTCCTCCGCCAGACTCAGCTAGGAGTTGTAGTTCTTTTAAATCTTCTTGTGATTGGGCCTGAGGTAACTCGACATGCACAAGTAGTGTTGAGCCTAAAGACTCAAACTCTGATTGAGGCATTAGAATATTATCTCAAACTCTAAATTATTCTTCAGCTACAGGAGCTTCTTCTTCCTTGTCTTCAGCTGGGCTGATGGTTACTGCACGAGCAGGAACAATTGTAGAAATTGCATGCTTGTATACCATCTGGCTTACTTGATTCTTTAACAGGATAACGAACTGATCGAAAGACTCAACCTGTCCCTGTAATTTGATGCCATTTACAAGATAAATTGAAACAGCAATGCGATCCTTACGTAATGCATTTAAGAATGGATCCTGAAGTGACTGTACTTTAGCCATATTATTATGTCCCTTAATTATCGTTATTCTGAACGGGAAGCTAACTACAACAGCTGATACTTCTAACGAGCTCTCTTAGCTGTTTGTTTTGCTATCGTCATAGCTTAAAAAAAAATCGATCTTAAAAAATATGTTTCCATAAAACTGAAACATTGGTAGTTTAACAGCAAAAGGAAAACTTTCACTGTCATTTTTACCATAAATGAATGAAAAAAATCTATTTTTTTCATTCAAGCATCAAAAAAGAGCGTTTGATCTCAAAATGAGAGTGTTTAGCTTATTTTTGATAACTACTCTTAACATCATAAACGACCTCTTGCAAACCTTCTGCTACAGGGATCTTGCCTTTAAAGATACGCTGTAACTGATTTGAAAAAGGTAACCAGAATTCATGCATTTCACTAACAGAAGGCATTGCCTCTGCTAACTTAGCCTGTTGAATAAATGCATTGGCATATTCATCATTAAAAATATCTGGATCGTCTAAGAGTTTTAATGAAGCAGGAATTTCACCTGTTAGCTTAAACCTTGATTTTGAGTATTTATCTTGAGTTAAAAACTTAGCTAACTTTACAGCTGCATCGTAGTCTTTTGCCCAGTGAGAAATTGCAAAGCCTCTTACACCTAAAAAGCCTGCCATCTGTTTACCTTCACTGTTTACAGGAAGTGGAGCTGTAGCAAAATCGATACTGCACTTTTTAGCAGTACCTACATCCCATGACCCTAGGATAGTAGCTGCAGCTCTACCCTGACAGAACATTTCAACAAGATTAGTACCACCATTCAAACCGTCGATAACAGGTGGTACCAGTTTTGCGTCATAGTATTCCTTTATTTTGGTAATCGCTTTGACTGCTTCTGCTCCATCAAGGCCTACATCATTGACGTTTACAGCACCTACTTTATTCCTACCAAAGACATAAGTACCATAGGATGATAATATTGGCATTAAATAAAATAAGTCGTCAAACTTTGCTACAAAGCCGTTTCTGCCGTTTTCTTTTTCTAATTTAGAGAATTTTATGTAAGAATCAATAGAGTCAAATGGTTTTGAAAGGTATTTTTTGTTATAAAAAATAGCAAGGGTTTCAATACTCTTTGGTATTGCATATTGGCTCTGATCGATAGATACCGCGTTAATAACGTTATCAGGATACTTTGACTTTTCCTCATCTGAAAGATATACAGGATCGATCATGCCTTCTTTTGCTGCCATGCCTAATTGATCGTTTGGCAACAAGATTAAATCAGGACCTCTTCCTACTGGTCCATCTAACCTCATCTTTTGCAGAGCATAAATGTAATTATTTTCTTCAACTTTTACATCGATGCCGGTCTCATTAGTAAAGGCACTAATAGCCTGAGCTAAACCTACGCCTTTAGTGTAGTCTTCCCATACTGTAAGCTCTAGAGCATTAGCAGAGCTTACAGAACAGCACATCACAATAAACACAACTGCAAGTCTTGTCTTAAGCGACATTTTGAACTCCGTTTTATTAGAGAGAGCTTTTTTTTCTTATTATTATTTTTTGTAATTATGTATTCGTGGCTTTTTTAACCACTCAATTCTATATTTTATCTTTGATTTTACGATATATTTGTAGGATTTATAATGAAAGTGATAAAAATGCCCACAAGATCAAAAAAAATCCATCTTTGACTGAGATCAAAGATGGAAACACTAAGAAAATGAGGAAATGCTTGCTGTTAGGTTAGTTTGTAAATGAAATTTAAGATTACAAAGTAACGAGCTTTCAACTACTTTATGAAGTTATAAGGGATCTCTGGCATTGCTCCTTTTTGTGTACATACATAAGCTGCAATGTTTACTGCCTTTTCATGAGCCTTAGCTAGAGGCTCTCCTTTCATCAGTGAGCTGATGATAGTAGCTGTAAAAGAGTCTCCTGCTCCTACTGTATCTACTACATTCTCAACTTTCGGAGTTGGTAATAATGACTTTTCATCATTTAGATAAACAGTGCTTTCTTTAGCGCCTTCAGTAAAGATAAAGCAATCAATACCTCTGGTTTGCAAGTACTCAAAGAATCGGTCTGCATTGCTTTCTTTTAAGCCTGCTATCTCGCTTAAAATTGGTAACTCATCTTCATTGCATTTAAAGACATCAGAACGTTTTAAAGAGTCTTCAATTACTTCTTTAGAGTAGTATTCACGACGTAAATTTACGTCAAATACCTTTAAAGCATCTTCTTTCATCACATCTAAAAATGCCATGATAGTGCCATGAGAAGCTCTATTTCTCTGAGCTAATGAACCAAAGCACACCATATCTAAACTTTTTGCAGTTTCTAAAAGCAATGGAGTTAAAGGAATATTGTCATAGGCTGTATCTTCTAAGAAAGTATAGGTAGGAACACCGTCAGCACTTAAATCAACATTTACTGCACCTGTTTGCTTATCATTTTCTAAAAGCAATGCAGGTAAGAATTTGCAAGCTAACAAATCGCGTGCCTTAAAACCTAAAGCATCTTTGCCTACAGAACTGATAGCCATAGCTTCTAGTCCTTGCTGTTTACAGTGGAATGCAAAGTTAGCAGGAGCACCACCAATTTTTGCGCCTGTAGGTAAGACATCAAATAAAACCTCTCCTAAACCTGCGCACTTAATTCTCTTTCCCTGGTATTTTGAAAAATCTAACATGATAACTCTCACAAAGTTTGAATTGACTGAATTTTTACACCTGAAGTTCTGAGCTAGATGCTCTTCTTAACAACATAGATTTAAGGCAGATCTTTTCAGGATCACCTTTTTTACCTTTAATTCTTTCTAGTAAGATGGAGGCCGCCTCTCGCCCCATCTCATCTACAGGCTGACACATTGATGTAATTGGTGTTGGATAGAATCTACACCAGTCACTGTCACCGTAAGACACTACAGACACATCATTAGGTATCTTAAAATCCTTCAAATTTAAGGCATATAAGATACCTGCGGTGATAGCGTTGTTGGCGCCTACAATCGCTGTAGGTCTTAAGGTCTTATTCTTCATCATCAGGATGTTGGTCTTTTCAAAGGCACCTATAAATAACTCGTCATAAGACTCGGCATCAACCTTTTCAATTTGCACATTGGCTGTGTTTTTTGAGTTGGTATTCTCAACTCCTAAACAACGCTCATTAAAGGTATAAACACGTCTTGCACCAGTGATAAAGACAATTCTTTGATGCCCTAATTTACGTAAATGCTCAATAGCCTGACTTGCGCCATAGCGGTTATCTTCAATGACACTGTCAAATGAAAGATCTTCACTGTTTCTGTCTACTAAGACAATTGGGTAGTTAGCATCAACAGAATTTATAGTTTTTGAGAACTTAGCTGTTGGCATGATAATGAGACCTTTTAAATTCAAAGATGCCCACTGCTTTAAAAGGCGGTTCTCAATACTGCTCTGCTCATAATTGCATCCTACAATTGCTGAGTAGCCACTGTTCTCTAATGTGTCATGAACTGCTTTTACAATCTGATTTGAAAAAGAATTGGTAAGATCAGCTACGATAACGCCAATAAGATTGGTTGCAGTAGCCGCTGTTGCATCGTCTCTTAATTTTTGTAAATAGCCTAGTTTTTCTGCCATTTGCAAAACTTTATGTCGAGTATCTAATGAAACTAAATCAGGTTTCTTTAAAGCTCGAGACACAGTTGATGGAGCAATACCAAGCTCTTTTGCAATATCAGTAATATTAGCCATAACAATAAATACACATCACATTCAAAAAATTGTCATAACAAAATTCACAATTACTCTTTAGAAACTTTCATTCAAATTTCTTTACAAGTACTTCATTTGAATTTTTCATGAACTTAACTTTGGCGAATTATACAAATGAAAAAATTTGTTGTGGAATTAAATTTTTTGCTTTTTGGCTGTTTTCAAATTTTTTAATGCAAATTTTTGCATTACCCTAAAGAAAATCAGTAAATTTTCAATTTTCAAATTTTGAGTTTTCATTTGAAATATTGTGGATATTTTCTCAATATTCATTTGATTTATAAGCTATTATTCATAACAAACAGCAAATCAAAATTTACAAAATTTTGCACAATTTTCATTCTGATTTTTTTACCAAAAGCATAAAAATGACTTTCCGTTTAAGTTTATGCAAAAATTTGCATAAGATTTTGTGAAATCCTTGCATTTTTTATTTTTGGACGTTGTGACATTATTTGCGCCAGACAAAAATCAGATTTTCTGAATTTACTTTTCGAAGTTTTTTATATAAAAATTCAGATTTTCTGGCAATCGAACAATGTTTAAAGGGATTATTGTCATGAACAAGAAATTATTACTTTGGGCTATCACCTCTGCTCTAGCAGGATTTCTCTTCGGTTTTGATACCGTAGTTATTTCAGGTGCTGAAAGCAAAATTCAGCAATTGTGGTCATTAAGTGGCTCAATGCATGGTCTTGCAATCTCAGCAGCTCTTTGGGGTACTGTATTAGGTTCTCTAATCGGTAGTATCCCTGCTGCTAAATACGGTAGAAAGAAAACCTTAGTTGCAAATGGTGTGTTATTCATTGTAGGAGCTATAGGTTCTGCTATTGCTTGGAACGTATCCTCCTTCTTTATCTTCAGATTTATTGGTGGTATCGGCATCGGTATTTCTACTATTGCTGCCCCTCTATTTATCTCTGAGATCTCACCTGCTGGCGACAGAGGTAAGTTGACCGGTTTATTCCAGTTCAATATCGTTTTCGGTATTTTAATGGCATTCTTCTCTAACTACATCATAGTGCACTTAGCTCCAGAAGAGACTGCATGGAGATGGATGTTAGGTATTCAGTTATTACCAGCTGTAATCTATACCTTAATGTGCTTCTCATTACCTGAGTCACCACGCTGGTTAATTGTTAATGCTAAGAACGATACTGAAGGCAGACATGTATTCTCTTTAATCAATCCAAAGATGTCAGATGCTCAGTTAGATGATCTTGTTCAGTCTGTAAAAGAGAGTGCAGCGTCAGAGGATAAGTCAAAGAAGAGCACCACTAAGTTCTTTACCAAGCGTCTTCGCTATCCAATCTTATTTGCTTTCTTAATTGCAGCATTTAACCAGTTATCAGGTATTAACATCATTCTGTACTTTGCTCCAAGACTGTTAGGTCTAGCTGGTATGGAAGATCCAGTAGCTGCATCTATTGCTTTAGGCTTTACAAACTTAATTGCAACCTTTATCGGTATCAGACTTATCGATATCTTAGGTAGAAAGACCTTACTTATCATCGGTTGTGTGGGCTATATCGTAAGTCTTTCAGTATGTACCTATGCTTTCTTCCACTACGATGAGTTAAAGGTTGTTTCATCAGCTGTTGATACTGCATCAAGTGCTGAACAGTTAATCAGAATGGATAATGGTGAAGTATACTTCACAACCGAAGATCATGTAAAAGCTGTTGCAGCCTATGATGCAGCAAAACAAGCTTTAACAGAAGCTACAGCACCTTCAAAGTACTCTGGAACTAACGTAGTATTCGATGGTGAGAGCGTACAACAGGTTCGTGATATTGCTTTAGGTCTAAAGCATGAAGCTTCAGGATCATTAGGTAATGTAAGTATGACCGTTCTAATCTGTATGGTTGTATTCATCGCAGCTCATGCTATTGGTTCAGGCACTATCATCTGGGTATTCATCTCAGAAATCTTCCCTAACGATCAGCGTGCTAAAGGTCAGTCTTTAGGTAGCTTTACTCACTGGATCTTTGCTGCAGGCTTAACCTTAGTTTTCCCAATTGCTATTGCACACTTTGATGCAGGTTACATGTTCGGATTCTTCTGCTTCATGATGATCCTACAGTTAATCTGGTGCTTAGGCATGATGCCTGAAACTAAAGGCAGAAGCTTAGAGGAAATTGCTAAGGCTCTATCTTCAAAATAATAGATTTAAGCTTATAGACATAAAGAGTAAGTTGTTATCTCTGTAAATTTAGCAGGATCTTAAGATCCTGCTTTTTTTATTTTGAAAGATGAATTTGTAACAAATAGAGTTACTCTTAATTATCAAACCTAGGATAAAAGAGTCAATTTTGAAAACACTCAATCCTTGTTTAAAATCTAGCATTTCTTTACTCATTTAAGTGTCTTTATTAAGAATTTACCTTATCTAAATAAGGTATAATCAAAAGTAAATAACAATTCTGGATACATTCATAAATGAGCGACAAACAATTCTTAGAATTACCTTACGGAAAAGATGATTTTACAAAATTAAGAGAACAGAATTGCTATTTTGTAGATAAAACTCCTTATCTAAAGCAAGTATTTGGTATTGATGCTTCAGATGTATTGTTGTTTACCCGTCCACGACGTTTTGGTAAGACTCTGCTCATAAGCATGTTTGACTCATTTTTGAAAATCAA